>Ga0181394_1001389_pt1 | contig 10527 bp, 21 predicted proteins | sample 17SPOviralmetaG_FD_130123 | JGI IMG/M metagenome (GOLD analysis project Ga0181394, IMG submission 130123) | Marine viral communities from the oligotrophic San Pedro Time Series (SPOT) site, San Pedro Channel, CA, USA - 17 SPOT_SRF_2010-11-23 | ecosystem: Environmental > Aquatic > Marine > Strait...
TCCAGTCCCCAGCCATTCAGAACAATCCACAGGCTTTCTTGGTGTTACAGTCACATATTCAGGAGCATGTTTCCATGTTTGCCCGTGATATTGTAGGTGAGGTTCTTAAACAAAAGGCGCAGGAAGCCCAGCAAATGGGGCAGATGGTTCCTCAAATCGACCCTGCTGTTGTTGAAGCGATGGTTGCACAGCAGGCCGCGGACACGCTTGAGCAGCTCGCACCAATCCTACAAAGCACAGATCAGCAAGATCCGTTGGTACAGATCCGTCAGCAGGAACTGGAGAACGACCAGATTGAGATTCAGCGGAAGATGCAGAACGATATGATGGATTTCCAAGTTGATCAGGCAAAGCTGCAACAGGCTTACGAACTGGCCCAGCAGCGTATGCAAACTCAGCAAGGAATCGCTGACGATAGAAACGATGTCAACGTGTACCGCATTAATACACAAGCTGCACTGTCGAGGAATAAATGATACAGGCATTCATCGGCCCAATAGCGAACCTTGCCGGTACATGGCTCAACGGCAAGGTAGAGGAGAAGAAGGCTGAGTCCGCAACTAAGGTTGCCAAGGCGCAGGCTGAAGCTGTGGTTATGCAGAAAAAAGCCACTGGGGAGATTGACTGGGATCTTGAGATGGCAAAGGGTAGCCAGTCTTCGTGGAAAGACGAGTGGCTTACTATTTTGTTTTCGATCCCGCTTATTTTAGCCTTCATTCCGGGCATGGAGGAAGTAGTTGCAAACGGATTCGCACAACTCAATGCGATGCCTGAATGGTATCAATATTCCTTGGGAGTTATCGTTGCCGCTTCTTTTGGAGTTCGTAGCGCGACTAAATTCTTCGGGAAGAAATAATGGCGAAATGGGGCTTACACGAGCGGACGACAGAAGAACAGGCGAGGATTAATCGTGGCAGACGTGACAATGGAAAGGTTTCTCAAGTGGAAGATATTACCCCGCTTGATGATGATTATGATGTCAATATCGGCTTGGCGGGTAGTGGAGTGGTTTATGACATTGCCAGACCCTACACCAGCGCAGGCAGGCTTAGTTAGTGTAGTTACAGGAGCCATGACCGGCGCGTTTGCTGTGTGGTTGGGGCATGAAAAGGAAAAAGGCAATGGCTAGACCAAGAGCAGCACAGTTTGGCAGAGACATTGGTGTCTCGACGACAGGAGCAAAAAAGCTTATAAATGAAGGACGGCGTCGTAAGGACGGTGGTTCGGCTACACTGGAGAGCAACATGAACAGAATGCGTGGTTACGATGTCGGCGGCAGTGTTGCCAAAGGCGGCAAGAAAAAATCCGTTAAAAACATAAAAGACGTTGACGAGATGGAGCGCTCTGTTACAGAGGACTCCAAGATCGATACAGACGATCAGGGCTTTAGATCTAAATCCGTTGATGATCGTACAGGTAAGCCTATAATGCGCGAAGCCTACCCCAAAGAAGTTGAAGACTACATGAAGGGTGAAGGCAAAAAGAAAGAGCGCAAGGCTGCTATGGGTACATATGTAGAAGCCAAAGACGGTAAGTACATGTCCTGTCGTGGTATGGGCGCAGCCGTTCAAGGCGGCAAGTTTTCGGGGACAAAATAATGGCCCCGCCAGGAAGAACAGAACGTCAGCGTCAGCGTCAGCGTCAAGTATCGGTGGACTCTGGTGCCAATATTGGTAGCAAAGACTTTGGTGGAGGTAATCAGGATAGGCCTTCACCGTCCAGTATTCCGGGCACTGGTAGTGTTACTCAAAGCAAAGGCTTTCAAGATTTTCTTTCTAACACAGGCCGTAGTGATAAAAACCCGTATGGAGATGCAAGTCCTTTTGCCAAACTAGGCAAAGTTATGGGCTTCACTCCAGACTACACCAACACTATGACCCCAGCGCAGATAAATGCGACGAACATGAAAGCATACCAGAGGTATGCTGATTTTGGATCTATAGATCCTATTGCTCAAGGACGCAGGTTTGGTAGTTTCTTCGGTGACTCTGTTGGAGAAATGACAATAGATGGTCCGATTGCCAAGGTAATCCCCACTTCCCCTATGTCTCCTGGAGAAATTGGAGGTAGGCTTGGGTCCATGCTGGGTCCATTTGGGCCAATGGTTTCCTTTGCAGATAGACGCGGTACAAGGTATCTGCCATCTGGCTCTGATGAGTACGCAGAGGCGATTGATAGCGGTGAGTTTTACGATCCAGTCCTGCAACCCGAAATGAGAACAGGTATTTTTGGTAATGTTGCAAATCTTTTAACAGGTGGTGCAGGAACCGAAGTTGCTAGTCAAGCGGGTAGCATGGCAAAAGACATGGTGAACTTTTTCACTCAAGCCCCGCAAGGACAGCAGGCGACAGGATCCGCCAATCTGGTTGGCAGTGAATTTGATTCTCGTGCTATGCCTGTACAAGATATCGGCCTCGTTCAGACAAATAGAGGGCCGGTTAACGCTGTAAAAATTACTAAAGGTGACCAGGAAATTATCGCGGAAAAAGAAACAGGAAATATTATAGCCACCAATCGTCGCGGAGATGGATCTCCAAGTGCAGGTGTTTCGGGTTCAGGGGCGTTTAGCCCGGAGCCAGAAGTTATGGTAACCCGCAACCCTGCCCCTAGAGTTTCAATGGCTGCGGGGATCGACAGTGCAGTGAACCAGGCATTCGCCCCTATGACAGTGACTATGCCAGAAAGAGGGATGCCGACTGGAGTAGGGTTAGACGAAAGACAAGACCTTTTGGCGGCGTATCAAGATGCTGTGAGAAGTGTTGATGATCCTTTAAGTATTCTTGATGCCGTAAACCCTGCTCAAACTCCTCAAAAACAGGGCATAGAAACAGTAGTCAACTCTGATATGCCACTCAGTCTTATTGATCCTGCTAAAAGTGCGGCCTTTCTTGAGAGGAACCAAGGACCTATATATGATGCAGGGCAGGTAGAACGAGACAGATTCAACCGAGGAATGACAAACAAGGGTATCGTGGCTAGACCCTTGGCGAGGTAGACATGAAGATAGAAATTAAAATTATACCGGACGGGCTGGATCTAGCTAAAGAGATTCAAGACGGGACCCCCGTGGATCAAATGCAGGGAGAGTGCCCTGCCGCGACACAAGATTTAGATTTAAATCTTGATAACCGACAGAACGCTATTGATGAGTATGGCTATGGGCCTCTAAATCCAGGCCTCGACGAATCAGGTAAGAACGATAGCTTTTGGCAGAAGATAGCAGATACATTCAACACAGACATAGAGGCTGCGAAAGATAGTCGCTGTGGCAATTGTGCGGCCTTCAATCTAACGTCAAAGATAAAAGATTGTATTGCTAAAGAAATTGGTACGGATAGCGGAGCAGATCCATACGCATCTGTAGATGCTGGAGACATTGGGTACTGCCAGTTTATAAAGTTCAAATGTGCGTCTATGCGTGTGTGTAATGCTTGGGTTTCTGGTGGTCCAATAACTGATATGAACATGGAGGATGACCACGAGCCTTGCGGCTGTTCATAAAAGATTGGTATAGAAGGGGCAAATGGACGTATATAATTTTATAAAACAATACCAGAGGGTATTGCATAATAGGGTAGAGGACATTAGTGTTTCTCTAACAAGTGGTAGTGTTTCTGATTGGGAAGACTACAAAGCAAGAGTCGGTGAAATACAGGGTGTCACCTATGCTCTTGATGAACTCAAGGCCCTGCTACAAAAGGTAAACCATGTCGAAGACACTGATAGTACCTGACTACGTTCTGGCCCAACGCCGAGCGAAAGAAGAAGCCGAAAAAAAGGCCGAGACTAAATCCCTCAAAGAAAGAGTGCCGCAGCCCACAGGATGGAGAATCCTTGTCATGCCTTATGCAGGGCGTGATAAAACGGACGGCGGTGTTTATGTTCCAGACCAAGCTAGAGATCGTGAGAGTAAGGCAACGGTTGTTGCCTATGTTCTCAAGACGGGTCCACTTGCATACGCCGATCAGGACAAATTTGGTCCTGATTCTGAGCCGTGGTGTAAGGAAGGTGATTGGGTTTGTATCGGCAGATACGCAGGATCACGGTTCAATATAGATGGCGGAGAAGTTCGTATCATTAATGATGACGAAGTCATAGCCACTATTATTGATCCAGATGATATCAAGAGCTATGGAGCGTAATCGTGGAAAATAATAATCTAGCTGAAGAAGTAGAAACAGAAGAAGAGAAAGAAGTAGAGCTTCCTGAAGAAGAGCAGCAGGAAGAGACTTCTGAGCAGGAGCCTGCGCCAGAAGAACAGGAGCCTGATAAGAAGGAAGAAGAGCTACAGCAGTATTCAAAGTCTGTGCAGGATAGAATTAGAAAAATCACGCACAAGTACAGAGATGAAGAGGCTCAAAGAAAAGCTGCCGTAGAGTTCGCTGAAGCTGTCAAAAAACAAAATGACGAGCTAAAGCAGCGACTAGATGCTCTTGATAAATCATACGTTGGAGAATTTGGCTCCAGGGTCGAGTCTCAAATAGAGTCCGCCAAACAAGCTTATCAGAAAGCTTTTGACGATGGCGATGCTGAAGCTATGTTTGACGCTCAGAAGATGTTGAGCAAACTGGCTTTAGATCAGGCTCAACTTGAACAGGCTAAAGTTCGTAGCGAGCGAACTGAAGCTCCCGTAGAACAAGCACCTGTGCAGGCTCAAGCGGCACCAGCACAGCAAAACACTCAGCGCCCAGACCCTAAAGCAGAAGAATGGGCCTCTAAAAATGAGTGGTTTGGTACGGATCAAACGATGACGTATGCTGCTTTTGGCATACATCGTCAGCTAATAGAGGATGAAGGGTTTGACCCGACATCAAATGAATACTATACTGAGCTTGACAAAAGAGTTCGTACTGAGTTTCCGCATAAATTTGCGGAGCAAAAACGAGACTCAGGACCCAGAGTCGCTTCTGCTGAGTCCAGTGCTTCTAAAGCACCGTCAAAGAAGGGGCGAAGAACAGTCAAACTGACTGCTTCGCAAATCGCAATTGCGAAACGCTTGAATGTTCCGCTTGAAGAGTACGCGAAGTACGTTAAGGAGTAAGACATGACTGGTACTAAAAGACAGCCACGCGAAGCTGAAACTCGCGCAAAGTCCCAGCGGCGTAAGCCTTGGGCACCTCCCTCCAAATTGGAGGCACCTGAAGCTCCTGATGGGTACAAACATCGTTGGATTCGTACATCACTCCGTGGTGAAGATGACAAGATGAATGTAAACGCTAAGTTTCGGGAAGGATGGGAGCCTGTACGGGCTGACGAATACCCTGAGATGGCTGGACAATTTCCAACCATTGATGACGGTCAGCATGCAGGTGTAATCGGCGTAGGCGGACTAATGCTTGCCCGAATTCCAGAGGAGACGGTCCAAGAGAGAACTGAATACTACCGGGAGCAGACCCGTAATCAAATGGATGCCGTTGACCAAAACCTGATGAGGGAGCAACATCCCTCAATGCCGATTCATTCGGATCGGAAGAGTCGTGTATCATTCGGTGGCAAGGAGTAATTCTTTGCCCCATAGCTCAAAGGAGTAAGCAATGGCAAACGTAAATGTTGCCTTCGGCCTCAAGCCGATTAATACCGCTGGTAGCACACCTGCTACTCAGGGTACTAATGCGTACTTGATAGCTAGTGATGCGTCGGCAATCTATCAGGGTTCTGCGGTAAAGGCTGTAAATGGTGGTTCAATCGCCATTGGTTCTGCATCCGGAGACACTGTAGCATTTGTTGGCGTATTCGCAGGCTGCGAGTATGTATCCTCTTCTACGGGGAAAAAAGTCTTTTCAAACTACTGGCCTGGATCAGGTGCGGACACAAACTTCGATATTATCGGATTTGTGTACGACAACCCGCTCCAGCGTTTTGTAATTTGCACAGACGCTTCTTTCACGGATCAGGCAACTGCTGAAGCAGCTATTTTTGAAAGCACAATGTTCAATAGCGGCGCAGGCGGAAGCACAACAACAGGTATTTCCAACGCACAGTTGGATGTAGCTACGTTGGATTCATCTAATACCTCTCTTCCTCTGAAGATTGTTGGTATCATGGATGATCCAGATAACGCAGACTACACCGCTGCCGGTTTGCCTGTGATTGTGATGTTCAACAACCACGCACTGCTTCAGGCCGATTCTGAAGCGGCGATTTCATAGGGAGCATAGGTAATGGCTATTTCTCGCGCACAACTCGCCAAAGAACTAGAGCCTGGCCTCAATGCTCTCTTTGGTATGGAATATGATCGTTATGAGGGCCAGCATGCTGAAATCTTCGACTCCGAGTCATCAGACCGGGCATTTGAAGAAGAAGTGATGCTGTCAGGCTTCGGTGCCGCTCCTGTTAAGCAGGAAGGTTCTGGAGTTACCTTTGACGATGCAAACGAGGCGTACACCGCACGGTACAACCATGAGACCATCGCGATGGCATTTTCAATTACTGAAGAAGCTATCGAAGACAATCTTTACGATCGTCTTGCCTCACGGTACACCCGCGCACTGGCTCGCTCAATGGCTCACACAAAGCAGGTTAAAGCTGCCGCCATTCTGAACAACGCATTTTCTGCTGGCGCAAATGCCGGTGGTGATGGCGTTGCTCTTTGTGACGCATCTCACCCGCTTACTTCTGGCGGAACTTTCGCCAACGAGCCAGGAACTGCTGCTGATTTGAACGAGACATCTCTTGAAGATGCCTTGATCAACATCGCTGGTTTCGTTGATGAGCGTGGTTTGATTATTGCCCTTCGCGGCATGAAGTTGATCATTCCTCGCCAGCTTCAGTTTGTTGCCGAGCGTCTGTTGGTTTCTAACCTCCGCGTTGGAACTGCCGACAATGACGTAAACGCACTCAAGTCTTCAGGAATGCTTCCTGACGGTTATGTAGTCAACGACTTCCTGACCGACACTGATGCATTTTTCATCAAGACTGATGCGCCAAACGGCTTCAAGCATTTTGAGCGTATGGCTCTGTCAACCAACATGGACCCAGACTTCGACACTGGTAACATGCGGTTCAAGGCTCGTGAGCGTTACAGCTTCGGCTTCTCAGACCCACGTTGTGTATTCGGTTCACCCGGAGCATAACTGTAGGCACAAAGAAACTAGAGGGCGGCTTCCATGCCGCCCTTTTTTATTGTATAGTTAGTTATCCCTGACAGCCGCACAGCGTGGCTGACACTAGCCACGACAGGAGTACAAAATGGCTACAACTACTTTCTCTGGTCCTATTAAGGCCGGAACGATTAAGAACACAACAGGCACAACACTTGGCACTAACATTGCCAATGTCGGTCAGGTTGTTATGGCTCAAACATTCTCAGTAGATCTTTCAGGTGGTGCAGTCGCAGCATCTGTAACTGACGTTGTTATCCCAGCAAACTCTCAAATTATTGACTGTGTGATTGATGTTATCACCGCAGCTAACACTGCAACTAACCTTAGTGTTGGTGACACTGTTGGTGGTGCTGCTACCATTCTCAACACGTTTGCAATCGGAACAACTGCTGGTCGCAAGTATCCAACAACTCAAGCTGGCGCTGCATTGGCGTGGCAGGACACAGGAACAGCGGACATTCGTTTGACTGTAACTGGCTCCGCTGCAACAAACGCAGGTCTTGTTCGTGTTACAATCCTGTACCAGCAGAATAACAACCTTGCTTAATAGGAGGGCACAATGGCTGCTTCTATTACAGCAAAGACTGCTACAGCTACAGGCACATTGCAGGGTGGTAGAACTCGTCTAAAGGCTTTCTATGTAAAGACAGCCTCTAGTGGGTCACCCGCCGTTGTGTTTAAGAACGGGAGCGGTGGTGCAACATTGTTGTCAATGGTGTTTCATACATCAGACGACAATCAAATCACCATTCCTGATCACGGCATGATCTTCGATGATGAGTGTCATGTGACGCTCACTAACGTAGACTCTATCACTGGGTTCTTTGGCTAATGGCTAGAAAGCCATCAAAGATGCCCAAGCGCAACAAAAAGAATTTCCGCTCCACTAAATCTGGAGCGGGAATGACTAAGGCTGGTGTTGCAGCGTATCGTCGTAAAAACCCAGGAAGCAAGCTTCAAACAGCGGTGACTGAGAGCAAGCCTAGCAAATCTCGTGCGAAGCGCCGCAAGTCATACTGCTCGCGTTCTGCTGGTCAGATGAAGATGCATAACATCAGTTGCAAGAAGACCCCTAAAAAACGTATCTGTGCAGCTCGTCGGAGATGGAAATGCTAAATATAGGAGTTACTGCAATCCTGGGTTTTGTTGCTTGGATAGCTCTGTCCGTAGTTGAGCTAAAGACAGACACGGCTGTTATAAGCGTCAAGGTCGATGAAAACCACAAGATGCTCACTACTTTGTGGGAAGACTACATAGAGAGGAATAAAGATGGGAATCTCGCGTGGGTCGCTCGAAAGCCAAATATCAAAGCCGCCCCAGAAGAAAAAGTTCAAGAAGGTTCGTAAGGCTAAAAAACCAAAGAGGCAGAAATGAGCAAGAAGGATGCATGCTATCACAAAGTTAAACGCCGCTATAAGGTTTTCCCGTCGGCGTATGCAAGCGGTGCCATCGCAAAATGCCGAAAAGTTGGCGCAGCAAACTGGGGTAACAGCAAAAAGAAAGCAACCGGCGGAACGTACAAGTACCGCACAACAAAGATTTACTGACCGCGATGATACATGTGTTTGTCTTAATGGTGTACCTGGGGACGGGTGAAGACAGACGCTTAACAAGTGCAGATATGCATTTTAGATCTGTTACAGAATGTAACTATTTTGCTGCCGAGGTTTCAAAGAGGTACGGAAACTACGGCTATAAAGACTACATAGATCCGAAGGACCGCGTCACTGCTTACTGTGTGCCAAAGTACGTCAAGGAAGGAAGCGTGGAGGTGTATTAATGGATCCAGTATCAGCGATGGCAGCGGCTTCCGCAGCTTTTGGCGCAATAAAAAAAGGTATGCAGGTAGGACGTGATATTGAGTCGATGGCTTCCGACTTGTCCCGGTGGATGGGTGCGCTCAGTGACCTGGATATGCTGGAGAAAGAAGCTAAGAACCCTCCTCTGTTTAAAAAGCTGTTCGCTGGTAAATCCGTTGAACAAGAGGCAATAGAAACCTTTGCGGCTAAAGAAAAGGCTGAACAGCAGAGACGAGAGCTTCAGCAATGGATTGGTCTTACTCTTGGTAAATCCAAATGGGACTCCCTTGTGAAAATGGAAGGTCAGATCCGGAAGCAGCGTCAGGAAACATTGTATCGCCAGAGGCAACGTAGGCGCAAATTTGTTGAGATTGTGGCGTGGATTCTAGTGACCTGTGTCGGATCAGGGGTTTTACTGGGTTTTGTAATGTTCCTAAAAAGTGCGGCTAACGCAGCATCCATACCGGAGTATGTAGACTGCCGACTCAAAGGTTGTGAGCTTATAGACGGGCAGCGTGTATGTATATATCATGGGCCTAATAACACTGTTGACAGCGTATGGTTAGGCTTGAACGAGTTTTTCCCACGGGAAATAAAGTGCAAGTACGATCCGAAGAATGAGAAGCCTGCCACTATGCGGGAGACATTCGATGCGATTAAAAAGTCAAGGAACTAAGCAATGGCGGTACGCAAGACAAAAAAGGGTGCGTCTCTTAAAAGGTGGTTTAAGGAAGAGTGGAAGGATGTCCGCACGGGTAAGCCGTGTGGGCGTCGCAAGGGTGAAAAACGGGGTACTCCATATTGTCGCCCCTCTAAAAGAGTTTCCAGTAAAACTCCTAAAACATCTAGCGAAATGACAGCATCTGAAAAACGTAGTAGAATATCTCAGAAAAAGCGTCTTGGTCAGCCAGCAGGCAAGCCGCGTCGCGTAAAATCACTGAAGAGAAGGAAAAAATAATGTCACATTGTTCTCCTCGTAAAGCTATGGGCGGGGCCATGAAAATGCCTACCCGTAACAGTAAAACACCGAGCCGCACTCGTTTTAAGATGGGTGGTGGTAATTTTCCTGACCTCAGTGGGGATGGAAAAGTAACTCAGAAAGATATCCTGATGGGCCGTGGTGTTGTTAAAAAAGGTTACGGTGGCACACATAGGAAGAAGAAGTAAATGGCAACTTCAGGTTCACGAGAATTTGATCTCGACGTAGCAGAGATAATCGAAGAGGCGTATGAGCGGTGCGGGCTTGAAGTTCGCACTGGCTATGATGCTCGCACGGCGCGTAGGTCCATGAACCTAATGTTTGCGGATTGGGCAAACCGTGGGCTAAACCTGTGGACAGTCAAGCAAGCTACGCAAGCTCTGACTCAAGGCACGGCGACGTATACATTTACATCGGACTATACGGATCTTTTGGAAGTAGTAGTGCGCCGTAGTGGCACAGACTTTGAGATAAGCCGAATGTCACGCAGTGAGTATTTGACGATACCAAACAAGACAACACAGGGACGCCCAAGTCAGTATTACTATAATCGCCAGGTAGAGCCTCAGATAACACTGTGGCCCACTCCTGAAAACTCCACAGACACATTGGTATATTACTATGTTCAACGGATTGAAGATGTCGA
>Ga0181394_1001390_pt1 | contig 10512 bp, 13 predicted proteins | sample 17SPOviralmetaG_FD_130123 | JGI IMG/M metagenome (GOLD analysis project Ga0181394, IMG submission 130123) | Marine viral communities from the oligotrophic San Pedro Time Series (SPOT) site, San Pedro Channel, CA, USA - 17 SPOT_SRF_2010-11-23 | ecosystem: Environmental > Aquatic > Marine > Strait...
CAAGGTATATTTGTAATACTAATTGATACTGAAAACGCATTAGACGAGCAGTGGCTACAAGCACTGAAAGTAGACACATCAGAAGACAAACTTTTAAAATTAAGTATGTCAATGGTCGACGATGTCGCAAAAACTGTTTCTGAATTCATGAAAGGTTACAAAGAGCAACATGCAGACAATAAAGAAGGTGCACCAAAAGTGCTTTTCGTTATAGACAGTCTGGGCATGATGCTTACTCCAACAGATGTAAATCAGTTTGAAGCAGGTGACATGAAAGGTGACTTGGGTAGAAAACCTAAAGCCTTGACAGCACTTGTGAGAAACTGCGTCAATATGTTTGGAAGTTGGAACGTGGGCCTTATAGCAACCAATCACACTTATGCATCACAAGATATGTTTGATCCAGATGACAAGATATCAGGTGGACAAGGATTTATCTATGCATCAAGTATTGTGGTTGCAATGAAAAAACTTAAACTAAAGGAAGATGAAAAAGGCAACAAAGTTACAGACGTAAGAGGTATTAGAGCCGCTTGTAAAGTTATGAAAACAAGATATGCTAAACCTTTTGAAGGTGTACAAGTAAAAATTCCTTACGATACTGGCATGGATCCATACAGTGGACTTGTAGACTTGTTTGAGAAAAAAGGCCTATTAGTGCAGACAGGAAACAGACTGAAATATATCGATAAAGCAGGTAAAGAACACATCGAATTCAGAAAAGCATGGGTAGGTGATAAATTAGATATGATAATGGCAGAGTTCAAAGAAGAAGCACCCAAAGAGGTGGAAGACACAGATGCCCCTATCGAAGTAGAAACAAAAACAAAAAATAAAAAAGAAGTGTAATGATAGACTTTGACCACGCTGACATTGAAAGGTTATGGAACTCCATAACACATTACGTTCCAGAGAGACAGAAACTAGACTGTGCCATAGACTTTATCAAGAGCCTAGAAGATATAGGAGTGGAGCATGACGTACTAAAAGGGTCTGCTGAGCTTGATCCTAAACTAGAGGAAGCCGTTAATACTGTGTTCGAGGACGATGACTCCGATGACATGGGATACGGCGATGCTGATGAATGATAAACTGGTACAACGAAGTAAGCAGGAACCTAGACAAAATACCAGACTGCGTGGCATACTTTGACAAGGAGTTGTTGGAGGCCAAGAAGCAGTGCAAGATATACGGTAACCTAGAACGTGCCAGTGCCGCACTACCAGGCATAGTTGAAGAAAGATTCAGCCAATTGCAACAACTAGAAGCAATACTAGAATATCTAAACATAGAATTACGTAGACTAAGATCCAAAACTTTCAGAAAATACCTAGAAAATTATAACAGAGCTTTATCAAGTAGAGATGCAGAGAAGTACGTGGACGGCGAGGATGATGTCGTAGACATGGATAAAATTATAAATGACTTTGCATTGATAAGGAATCAATGGTTAGGCATCACCAAAGGTTTAGATCAAAAACAATGGCAAATAACAAACATTGTTAAATTGAGAGTAGCAGGGATGGAAGATGCCGATATCAAATAACAGAATAATACTTACAGACGTAGACGGTGTGCTGTTAGAATGGGAACACCATTTCACAAAATGGATGTTACAAAAGACACTGTTTGATGAGAGAGGTGCAAGATATCACCCTCACCGATTACTGCCAGACAAACAAGACACATACTGGATGGAAGAAAGATTTGGATTGACAAAAGATGAGATCAGGGTTCACATAAGAGAGTTCAACCGGAGTGCTTGGATGGGAACACAGAGACCTATGCTTGAATCACAGACCTGGGTCAAACTGTTGGCGGCCGAGGGTTGGACATTTATACCTATAACATCTCAGACATCAGACATACCAGCACAGCAGTTGCGTAAGCAAAGACTGGGCGAACTGTTTGGCGAGCATGTATTCACAAATTACCACATACTTGGCACAGGTGCTGACAAGGATAGTGCATTAGCGGAGTTTCACGATACCGGACTATATTGGGTCGAGGACAAGCCTGCCAACGCTGTAGCCGGGCTCAAATACGGTTTAAAGCCTATATTAATAGACCACCCATACAATCAAGACTTTGATCATCCTGACATTATACGTGTAAGTAATTGGCAAGACATACACAAAATAGTCTCAGGAAGAAAATGAAAATATACGTAGGTCACGACAGTAGAGAAGACATAGCATACCAAGTATGTGAGCACAGCATCAAGCGTAGAGATCCATCAGCAGAAGTTATCCCCCTCAAGCAAAAACAGATGCGAGATCAAGGGCTCTACACCAGGCCAGTGGACAAGTTGGCATCAACAGAGTTCACGTTCACGAGGTTCTTCGTGCCTTACATGAATGACTTTAAAGGTTGGGCAGTGTTCTGTGATTGCGACTTCTTGTGGAAGATACCAAGCCACGAACTAGTGAAGTACTGTGACGACTCAAAAGCAGTTGTCGTTGTACAACATGACTACACCCCAAAAGAGACAACAAAAATGGACGGACAGGTACAGACATCATATCCCAGGAAGAACTGGTCAAGCATGGTATTGTGGAACTGTGAACATCCTAAAAACAAGATACTGACTCCGGAACTTTTAAACGAAGAATCACCAAAGTTCCTGCACAGGTTCAGTTGGTTGGATGACAACGAAATTGGTTCGTTGCCACTTGAATACAACTGGCTGGTTGGTTGGTACAAAGAACCAAGAGACGGCACACCAAAAGTATTACACTACACAGAAGGCGGACCATGGTTTGATGGATACAGAGATTGTGAATACGCAGACGATTGGAAAAAAGAATTAATTAATCTTTTTAGTGCATAATGATTGCTGTCTGTGTATCCGGTATTATAGATAAAAATTACAAAATTATCATCGATAGGATAAAATCAATATTTCCATATCCCATATTTTTCCAGACATGGAATGGTAGAGCACTACCGGACGTGGAGCCTTTATACACATTCAACGAACCAACTTTTGACTATCACCCAATGCTAGATGTTGCACCTCCCCCTTGCAACATGTTTCTCAATTTAGTGAAAGGAAACGGGAAAATAAAACGTCTATATAGAGAGAAACAAACACTGACAAGTGCAACACAAATATTAGGACATTGTGCTTTAGTTGAATCTATCCCGCCACAATACAAGACAATAATAAGATTAAGATATGACACAATCGTTTCATCTGAAGTAGATTTTTCGAAATACATCAAAATGGCTGAGCAAGGAACAGTAATTGGATTTGGAAATTTTGCAAATGAAAAGAAAAGTTGGCAACTGCCAAAACCATTGTCTGACATTGAAGAATACAAACATAAAAGTAGACCAAGATGTTATTACAATATCTGGGACAATATGATTTTCCATCCACGAGACAAATGTAAAAATGCGAACAAATTGTATGAAGATAAAAAACTTATAGGTATGGAATGGGGTTGGTATCAAGTTTTATGTGATCAATGGAACAGCACAAACTATATCAATGTAAACGGAGGTGTAATATTAGAAAAACTTTGCACAGTGCCTCTAGAGGAAATAGAATGAGTCAAGGAAAACGCTTCGTAGATAAATGCCTAGAGACCAAAGCCTTACTGGATCCATGGCCTCATCAGATACTGCACGACACGTTTGACGATGAAACTTTTCAAAAACTTACCGATGTAAGTCTGACGAAGTTATCACATATCACGACAGATAAGTTAATACACATACACCCAACAGAATATAGAGACTATGGGATAGATTTTTACGATGAGACATTGGATATCTGCCGGAACATCTTTTCCAATCTAAAAGCACTACATGAAATTTATCCTACACACAGAAAATACAGTAAACTAGGTATAAATGCCCATATCAGCATCACTCCGCCATTGCCTTACAAGTTCTACATACATCAAGAAGGATTGGAGAAGACCTGGAGTTCTGTAACATACATTTCTCCAAAACAAAACATCGGTACTAAAATGTATACACAACAGCACGAAGATGCTTTTGTAAAAGAAGCAGAATGGAAGCCAAACTCAACCTTTATATTTTGTGGTGCACAGAATAAAACATGGCACAGTTACGAAAGTAATCAAAATACAAATCGTATTACCTTTAATCTTTTTATTATGAAATATAGAGAGAATAAATGTTTCTACAGCGAATGATCAAAAATTTCTTTTGCTTTTTCTAACATGTCGTATTTTGTACGGAATTTCTGTTGGCCTGCCGCATGTCCAAAGTAACAGTCAGTACCGTTTTTCTTGTTATATTTCCAATCCATTTTATCAACTTCAACACCTGACTCAAGCATGGCGTAGATCAATTGTTCGTTGTCATCTCCTTTGATGTTTTTGTAATCAAGGAAAGGTCTCATCATGTCTACACAGTGTTTGTTCAGCATAAAAACACCTGCATTAAATCTGTTTGCCTTTAGGATACTTGCATCAAACTTTTCTAAACAAGTTCCGTTTGCTCTCTGTGTATGGTACTCTAACGTGTTCTTCCTCGCGATTCTATCAAACACAGGTTTGAATGACTGTGTTGATGGATACTCTTCAAACACATTTGGTGCAGTAGGCCATGCAATCACGTCAGTATCAAGGTACAGTATATTGTCATACTGTTTCCACCATTCGTCGTTGAAGAAAAGATCGAATCTCTCAAATGTTGGGTGTACCCAGTTTATTTTTGGTTCAGTAATTAATTTGTAATCAACACCAATCCTTTTTGCATACTGCTCAACAGATATTGTGCTGTACTTGTAAAGTTCTTCGTTGATCCCTATCTGATTGTATGTTGGATCCGAATATTTTTCCACCGATACGAAAAACTGAACAATTAAATTTTTAGTCATTGGCAAAAATATAGTTAAATTCTTCTTCGTTACGTTTGTGTTGTGACTTCAATGTTAGTCCTAGATCTTTGAGCTTTTGTACATAACTTATGTGTTTATTGCCTATTTCAATTAAAACACTTTTACATTTCTGCAGTGTTGCAAGAGAGCCCTTAATAACTCTATCTTCAAAACCATCAACATCTATCTTAATGTAGTTTGGTTGCGGCAATACACCTTTGCCTACCAAATAGTCCAAATGCATTTCGGTACATCCATGATAGTAGTCACCACGCTGTCCTACCTTGTTATCAGCCACTCCTTCGTGCATATTTTTCACACTGATAGTACTCAGTGCTATATGATTACTCAATGCAATACAGTATGCCTGACACTTGTCGAGATTATTCAAATTGATGCTGTCTAGTAAATTTTTGTAACTTGCAGAATGTGGTTCAAAAGAATACACTGTGTTTTCACGGATCACAGCACTATACAAAGTGTATATGCCTATGTTGGCACCTACATCAAAAAACACACTGTCCTTTTCAAAAGAGTTGATCCATTGGATAGTCTCTGGCTCCTTAGACATAATCCTGTCCATTCTATTTTTGATGTATGTTTTTTGTCCTTTTACATTGGCAAATTTTATTGTTTTTTTATCAATAGGGAAACTAAAACTGTCTGTGTCATAACTTTTCAATTTTGGCATTATAATATTCCTTTGTCCATTAGTATCTCCACTGCTGTGCCATTCTCAATCTCTTCTGGTGTGAACTGTTGGTATGCCAGTGAATATAACCATTCTTCTGCTCCTACAAAGAATGGATTCTCTATGTCTGCTAATTCGTGAAAACTTACATCTCTTGCAAAACTTTTCTCATCACAATAGACTGGTATACCCATACATTGTGCCTCGACTGCCGCTATCGAGCAACTAGTCACTAAACACCAGGCATCTTTCAAATCCTCGGATAGGGGTACCTTTGCCTCACTTGGTCCTGATGTACCCCTGCCCCTAGGCTTGTGTCGAAGTTTGATAGGTCTGTCCGTGTATCTTTTAATTTGTTCAATTGTTTCTTGTGTCCAATTAGGTCTGTCCAAGTAACTGTGTATTCCTGCACTGCTTGGACACACTAAAATATTCTTGCCTTTAAAGTTAGGTGCTTTTATTTTCAATCCAAATTTTTCAAATCTATCAGACTTGCAACCTTTGATATATTCTACGTGTATAGCATTCTTACATATTCGCCAGTAATGATTATCTGGTTTTAGGTTAGCATTGTCAAACCTGCCAAAATATGGAGTGTCGGTAAACCAATAGTTGTGATTACGTGCTTCTAGTTTCTTGACCATTTCCTTATTATTGCCAACAAATCCCCAGAACATTGAATTGGAAACTGGATCTGTTTCTACAGCGTTGTCTAATTTGGTTATCTGATCCGGCCATGACTTTTCAACACCGTTGAAAACTTCCCATGCCTTGCTGTTTTTGTTTTTGAATGGTGCGTAAATTGTAAGCATCTGTAATTTTTATATAGAGTAAAATACTACAGTATAATTATTGTAAATGCAAACAGTTCAAAATATAAATGATATAAAGTATTTCACAGGGCAGTTTGAAGTGATTGACCAAAGTTATCAGTTTAGAATAAATTGGGATCTGTACAATATCAAATACACATATTCCAGTTTACCAACATTCGTAAGTGACTTCTCAAACTGTAGTGTAAATTCGTTGCCTCTTCTTGTAACCGAAGACAGGAAGATCATCACCAATCATGTTTGGTCACTGATATCAAAATACAGAGACAAACCACACAAAGTCCACGACATATTCACTGAATGGGGAGATAAAGTTGATGTCAATATGCCTCCTGTCACACAGCAGTTCAACGGTACCTGGAAGTATGTTTGGTTACCAATAGATGAATACAGTGCTGAAAATCCGTGGCACGTCTGGATTGATATTGTGTCTAAGTTTAGACTTATTGAAAAACGTTGGAGTACAAATTTTGAGAAATACGTTTTCGTGTTGTCGAACCCTAGTAAATATTTTGACAAAATATGCAAAGAATTCTTTCCTGATCTAAAATACATAGTAATACCAAAAAACGAAACTTGGAGATTCCACCACTTGATTGTGCCGTCATTAAGCAATCACAATGACGGCATCCTGACTCCATACATGCCTCCGTGGATTAGACATCTCTGTAATCTTGTCAAAAAGAAAAACACAAAACCACATAGGAAGATCATAATCACAAGGGAGAACGCACAAAACAGGAATATACAAAATAAAGAACAAATGCTGATGGCACTTAAAGGTTGGGAGACAGTAGATCTAGACAACTTGTCCATAAAAGAGCAGGTGCAAACGTTCGCAGAGGCTACACACATAGTATCACCACACGGTGCTGGACTTACAAACCTATTGTGGTGTGAAGAAGGCACAAAGGTTTATGAACTTACACATGAGGCTTTTTTTGGCAAGAAAGTTTATCCGGTGTTATCAAAGCACTTGGGATTGAGGCACACAGTGATATTGTGTGATACTGTTCCGATCAAAGGACCTAAACCGAAAAATAAAAAATCAAAAGATATGGTTGATCTTAAAATAGATGTGCCAAAACTTATCGAATTAGTCGATTAGACCTGATAGATCAGGTTGCACTACAGGAAACATTTTCTTTAACTTAGGCCAAATTTTCACTTGCCTTTTGTGTTTCTTTCCGCCAGCACAATGTAGGAAGTACACATTGTCATAATCAAATCGCTCACCGTTATTTTTGTGATTGAATTTCTTGTCCATATCCAACAGTGGCACCTTACTGTCAACAATGCATGAATTTAAGAACATACCATCATCGATACGGTTGTCGGTTATGTTTTTGTACTTCTCTATCCACGGTAACATGAATTCTGTGTTTTGTTTGTTGAGCAACATTACTCCCGGCTGTACAAACCTACTACTGATCTGTTCCCCTGTGTAGTTGTCAGCGAGCGGATTCACTCTTTGATTGATTTTGGCTCCTCTTGGACCAGCGTCTCTAAACTTTGGATAGTACGCTGTCTTTAACCTAGAGTCTGTGTCCGGATACCGTGCAAATATATTTGGAGCATGTGGTAAAGCAATGACATCACTATCTACATACATGATTTGATCGTAATTGTCCCACCATGTCCTATCTGTCCATAGATCAAATCTTTCCCACGTTGGGTGTTTGAATCCTAATTTTGGTTCGGTAATTCTAAGATATTCTAGTCCAAACTTTTCGCAGTACAGTTTGAAACTGTGTCTGCTGTATTCTTCCATCGGACTTGGCTTAAGATTATTAAACTCTGGTTGCGAATATTTTCGTATGTCTATATAATATTGGATAACCAAGTTTCTCATAGGTAACTATTTACGATTATGTTTTATTGTGTACGAACAGAACGAGCCAACACTGAAAAATACATAGAATCCATTGCTAGAGGATCTTCAGGCACGATTGTAAATTATCAAGACGCCATGAAGGAAGACTGTAAAAAGGTTGCGTTCATGGGAGTTTTAAGAGGCACCAACATCGTTTACAACTGGGCCAAAGAAAATAAAAAAGATTTTTACTACATAGACAGACCTTACTGGGGAGAGAGCAGGGGGACACCTTATTGGATGAGATGCGTCAAGAACGAACACGTAAAGACAACACACGAAACAAGACCCGATGATCGATACAAGCAATATTACAAAGGTGACGTGATGAAACCTTATCACAAAAACGGAAAATATGTTTTAGTTGTACCACCCAGCCACAGCATGGCTTTACACTTTGACGCACAAAATTGGTTAGATCAAACTATGACAACACTAAAACAGCACACAGACAGAGAAATTATAGTCAGGGAAAAACCTTACAATCCAAAAAGTTACCTAGACGAACAAGGCAGGATGTTGCCAGGTCCTAGTGAAAACAATCAACCCGAAAAACCATTCGAATGGGATCAGGTACACGCAGTGGTCACATTCAACAGTTCAATCACTATAAAGGCACTGCACAACGGTGTGCCATGCTACAGTAATTTTGAGAACCCGTGCGGGCAGATTTGTGAATCAGATTTTACTAAAATAGAAACTCCAATTTATGCTGACAGAGAGCCTGTGTTCTACAGCCTCGCTTATGGTCAGTTCACTCAGGAAGAGTTTCGTAACGGTTGGGCATTAAGTATACTAGATGGACGTTGAGATATTCAGAAGAACAGTAAAAGACCGTAGACGTGGTGCTAGTTGGGAACTACTGCAACACATGGCCGAAGGAATAAGGGCATGTGGTGATAATCCTATTATGGTAAACGAACACAAGACAGGAGAGTGGACAGAGAACGAGATGGAGCCCACAGCAAAAATAGGTTGTATGTTTGGGTACGGTGGATCAAATCAGATGCACCACACAAAAGGACGTAGGAGAGACCTAGTCGAACGTGCCAAGAAAAAAGGAATCCACATTATTACGTTTGACGGTGGAATACTTTCAAGTTTTGGAAATACGATTACACATCCTAAACATCACTGGCGAGTCAGTCTGTATTCCCCAATGAACAACGGAAACTTTCTAAGTGACAATTCACCTCCAGATAGATGGGAGATGATGAAGGACTTATGGAACATAAAATACGAGCCATGGAGAAAGTCTAATCAGGAAGACCCGATATTGTTTGTTTTACAACCAAAAGACAACTGGAGTATGAACAATTTAGATCCTATCGAATGGTTTCACAGTGTATATGAAAAGATCAGGCCTGCAACCGATAGACAGTTTTTGATACGTCCACACCCTAATCACATGGCACACATCGAAGAGCGTATAAAAGAATTTCCAGAAGATTGCAAAGTTATTATAGGACAAAAATTCTTTACTGGTGACGAGAAAAAATATTATAGGTTTAATTTCCAAGAGGCGATCGCAAACTGCCACGCAGTCATTACACACAACAGCACTGCCAGTATTGATAGTTGTGTAAGAGGGATACCAACATTTGTCACATCAGATTTGGCAATTTGTTGGGACGTTGCAAACAAGGATCTTAATAACATAGAGACCCCTGAATATCCAGACAGAGACCAATGGGTACATGACATTGGGTACAAACAATGGACGGAAAAAGAAATAAGAGATGGCACGGTGTTCAAAAGATTCAAAGAAAAACTAGGCTACTAAGATGTGTGGCATATACGGCATAACTGCGAGTGATCAAAAATTTATCAATGATTACATGCACATCTGTTCACACAGAGGTCCAGATGGTGGTCAAAAAATTGAGATCGTAAACAAGAAATCAGGCAACGCAGTCACGTTGGGTCACAATCTCCTTAGCATAATGGCGGAGCCAGGAAAATCACAACAGCCATGGCGGACACCAAAATACAACTACCTGGTATACAATGGCGAGATATTCAATTATTATGAACTCAAAGAAAAATATCAAGAGTTCACAGACACCACAGGTTGCGACACCGAACTTCTTGCCTGGGGACTAGATAAATTTGGATTATCTTTTATTGACGAAATAGATTCCATGCATGGCTTCGCCTACTATGAAGTTGACAAGGATAGAATAACACTGAGCAGAGACCATGCAGGAGTAAAACCTGTGTACTATGCAGAAATAGATGAGGGACTTGTATTTGGCTCTGA
>Ga0181394_1001393_pt1 | contig 10504 bp, 17 predicted proteins | sample 17SPOviralmetaG_FD_130123 | JGI IMG/M metagenome (GOLD analysis project Ga0181394, IMG submission 130123) | Marine viral communities from the oligotrophic San Pedro Time Series (SPOT) site, San Pedro Channel, CA, USA - 17 SPOT_SRF_2010-11-23 | ecosystem: Environmental > Aquatic > Marine > Strait...
ACACTGCCGTGCACCCTGAGGTTCAAACAGGCTAATAGGTTATACACTCCGAGTCGCCTGTGACACGCCTGAAGCACATATTCTAAGTATTTTGACTTTTAGGCGCATAGACCCTGATACCGGGATCCCTTTTGCACTGCCAGATACTGCCGGTGCATATAAACTCTAATTTCTGCTTAGTGAAAAGTGAAATATTGTTAATAACTTGTGAAAATTAAGTGAAAATAATCACTCCAGATTTTTATATGTGGCAAAAAATGATTATATTTACTATGTAAACAACAAACAACTACTTATGAATTTAATCTTGAACAACTCTAAAAGCCTCCTGATAGCCGCAATATCATTCTATATTGCCTACCTAACAGGTACAGGAATTATATTAGACTACATTAGCTTCGCAGACCCTCTAAATGAGATGGCGTTATTCGTCCTAGCAACCATGATGGGAACAGGAGCATTATTTACATTAACCCTTAAAAAATAATTATGACCAAAGAACAAATCGAGTTAAGAGCTCACAACTACGACCAACGCATTAGAGCAATCGTAACAGCATTAGACAAATTAAAAGATATGGAGTATGCTACTGAGCATTTAACCTTATCATTCATGTTATCTGAATATGAAGCCAAGCTTAAAGACCTTCATACACCTAAAGAATATATGATTACCTTTGAGAAAGGAGGTTGGAATACTGTATATGCTACAAACGACGAAGAAGCATTAGCCAAAGCCAAAGAAGAGTATGATGGAGAACACACTAAAGTTGAAAGTGTTAGAGTAGCTGGCAAGACTTGTATCCAAAACGCAATGAAAAGCTTTTACTAATGGGACCAAAAATTAAAATATACAAAGACCATGTAGAAGTAATATGGCAAGATGAGATAGAGTACTTATCTATTGAGGATGCAAAAAAAAGAAATTTAATATAATGGAAGAATTAAACGAAACTATCGCATGTTATATAGAGGAACTTGTAGATATAAAAAGAAACAAAGAGCTTACAGCAGCTGAGAAGATAGCCAAGCTAAAAGAGATAGGCGATCAACTTAATAAGGAAGAAGATTACATATATACTAACCAAAAATAAAAAACAAATGGCTTACATTTCACCAGAACAGGTAAAAGAAAAAAGAAAAGAAATTAGAACTAAGTATCCTACAAAAGACGGTTGGAAATTCTCAGTAAGAGGTAGAGACTATTCATGTCTTGACATCTCGATATTAGAAGCACCTAGAGACCTTGATTGCGGAGACTATAGTCAAATCAACCATTATAATTTAAGTGAACTGAAAGAACGCGAGTTATTTGAGGATATTACCAGTATTGCGATGAGAGGTAATCACGATAATTCAGATGCGATGACAGATTACTTTGATGTTGGTTGGTATTTCCATTTAAGCGTTGGAAATTGGGACAAACCTTTCAAAACTAATTGTTAATAACTTTTAGAAATTAAATAAAAATAAATCACCTGGATTTTTATATGTCGTTTATTTTTATTATATTTACTATGTAAAACAAAAACAAATAAAACTATGTCATACGAAGAAAACTTTCAAACAACAAATTCCAGAGATTTATCACAACACACTAAAGCTTTCCTTTTACAAGGTGCAAGCTGTACAGGTTCTTTCTTAGAAGGACTTTACATGAATGAAGAACATTTATTTATTTCTGAACCTTTCGAAAAACTACAAGAATTTTGTCAATGGATAGACATAGAAATCGGAGGAGCTGGTAGAGCAAACATAGACCAATTATGGAGTAGCTTTAATAATCAAGAAGACCCACTTTGTGCGATGTTTATAGAAGAAACAAAGAAGACAATGATGAAATACAAAAACCTTTAATCACTAAATAATAAATTATGGCACTTAAGAAAACAGTAGGAAAATTCGAAATCAAAGGAGATAACAGCGGATTAGTTTCAGTATACAAAAATGGAGAACTACAAAAAGCAGTAAGCTGTCAACCAGGACAATTAGAAGAGAAGTTCAACACAGTATGCGAAATGGTCGAAAATTATATTAACAAAAATAAAAAACAATAGTATGCAAAAGTACTAATAAGACATATAAGAGTAATAGTGCTCCTGGAGTGTTTCTGAAAGTGTTCCCAGGAGCACTTCTGAGTGCACTTGCCGGAGTGTTCCCTGAAGTGTTCTGGGAAGCACTTCTGAGAGTGTTCCCTGGAGTGTTTCTGAGAGTGTTCCCCTGTGCACTATTAGTGAATAATCACTCCAGTGTAAAATGGCCATAACTCACCTAGGTGCACTATCACTCACTAGTGCACTACAGCATCACAGTGGTCATCTCAATGTCTTAAGTGACTTTAGTGCCTTTGAGTGATATAGTGACACTACACTCTTTAAGTCGCCTAGGTGCACTCAGTGCACGCTGGCATCACTAGGCGTGCTACTGCGTCGTACGTCACTCATCACTCAATGACTCACATCGTCATGCATCGTCACTCCATCACTTCATGTCATCAGTGAGTCTCATCACATGTCGCTACGGTCACTACAGTGAGTCTAGTGAGTTTAAGTGAATATGTCACTCAGGTCACTAGGTGTCACTAGGTCATCGGCGGCGCAGTGATGTCCCCCCAGGTTCTCGTAGTTCGGCCAGTATTTTGGGAACTTGAAGTGAATGTCATAGAAAGGCACGGCCTCTCACGGTCCGTACCGGCATCCTGGACCCTTATTCAGCAGGGACTATAATACTCAGACCCTCAACTGAGGCAATGTTACCGGACAGCCAAAAAATATACCCGGAAAATTTAAGCGTACCGGACCATAAAGACGAGAGATATATAGACTATAATAACCTTAAAAAGAAAACCACCAATATGTTCGGATATACTCCACAGCAATTCTTAAAGAAAGCCGCAAACAATAGACCACCCGAAACTAATGAGGTCCAGCATGGTGAAAGACCTAAAGCCAGTCAGCAGGCAAACACTGAATCAGAAACAGCTCAATTAAACGCCGAAGGTACTAACGTAGATTTAGAAAATAATAAACAGGCTAATATAAAAGACGCAAACCTGGATAAAGCTGCACTTAAAGACCAGAGTGGACAAGAGGATACTAGAATAAAAGGTGACGAAGACTTAGGATGGTTCGCAACTATGAAGAAGAAGATAAAGAATAATGTTAAGAACGCTGCAATGGACAAGATGGCAGAGACTATGGGAGGAAAACCAGAAAATGGAGGAGAAGGTAATTCGCCTATAGAAAACAATACAGCTCCTGGAGAAGATCGACCTGGCCAACAAGAACTACCACAACCTGATAAAAATCGCCCAAAACCAGGTGTCCCGCAAACTGAAGGTATACTCACAAACCCAGGTTCTATGGAAACTCCCGTTACTGGTGGAGTAGAAATACCGCAAGCTTCAATTCCTAATAGCAACTTCAAAATGCCTTCATTAGGTAGAGTTGTACCTAAAATGCCTAGAATAGGATAACAAACCTATAGACTCTGAATAAATTCTTATCGCATTATTATAAAGAGTAAGAGTATCTCAGAAGTAATAAGAGTATTTGTATTGTTTTAGAGTACTATGACTACTAAAAGTCCCGCAAGCAAGGGGTAAATTAGAGTATTTTTATTATACGCCCGATATTTTTTCCAACCCGATATAGCATGCCTCCGGTCTGTCGGTCCCGTTGTCGCCGATATTGTAGAGCAATTTTTCCTTTATTTAACTTGTAGTCACTACCAAAAATTTTTCGAACACACTTGAAATAACTTAAAAGGAAATATATAAACTATAAACAATATGAGGATTTTTCATATAATACTATAATAACCTAAATAGAGAAAACATGACTACAGAACACGTATCTTGGAAAACCAAGGAAAAGGACGGAAGAACACTAATGATTTGCCAGAACTCAGACCCAGAATTAAGTAAGTATCCTCAATGGGGACCAGAAAACGGCATTTGTGAAGAGTGGTCAGAGGTCGGTCCAGATACTACAGCGTCTACATGTTGGAGATGTGCTGCAAGGTCAGTTAGCGATATGAATTATTTTAGAAATAATAGCTGCATCGAAAAAAATGAGGATTAAGAATGGCGAAAGAAAATAAAAATACACCTAGTATATTAGAACATTACGGAGAAGACTTAACTGAAGCTGCTAGAATGGGTGAACTTGACCCTATTGTAGGTAGAGAAAGCGAAATAAATAGAATTTGCCAAATTCTTTCGAGAAGAAAGAAGAATAATCCTATAATATTAGGAGATGCTGGAGTAGGTAAAACCGCAATAGTAGAGGCAATTGCGCAGAGAATTATAGATAAAAAGGTTGCAAGAACTCTATTTAATAAGAGGATAGTCTGTGTGAATATAAGTAGTTTAGTTGCTGGTACGAAATATAGAGGAGAGTTCGAAGAGAGAATGAAGTTATTAGTTGAAGAGCTTAAAGGTAATAAAAACATCATTGTATTTTTTGATGAGATTCATACATTAGTCGGAGCTGGGGGTGTTAGTGGAAGTTTAGACGCTTCTAATATATTAAAACCTTCGCTATCTTCTGGTAAAATCCAATGCATTGGAGCAACGACACTAGATGAATATAGAGAAAATATAGAAAAAGATGCAGCTTTAACTAGACGATTCCAAGAGGTCATGATAGAACCTCCATCTGAAGCAGATACTATAGAAATTTTGAATAGACTAAAGGATGCATATGAAGAGTATCACGGAGTTTCGTATGATGATGAAGCTATCAAAGCATGTGTAACGCTATCTAATAGATATATTACTCAAAGAGAATTACCAGATAAAGCAATCGATATTATGGATGAGGCTGGCGCGAAAATTCATATGAGAGATATTGTAGTACCTAAAAATATTAAAGGATTAGAATTAAAATCGACAGAATACGGAAAACTTAAAAAGGATTCTGTAGTAAAACAAGATTACGAGGCGGCTGCGAAATTTAGAGATTTAGAAATCCAAAAGAATGACGAGCTAGAGAAAAAGATTAAGAAATGGGAATCGTCAATAAAGACTAAAAGAAAGCCAGTAACGAAAGAACATATTGCTGCAATAATTGAACATGCCACAGGAATTCCTGTCACTGCCTTAACAGATAAAGAAAATGACATAATGGTAAATATGGAGAAAAACCTCCACAAAAGAATTATAGGACAAAATGACGCAGTTTCAGCAGTATGTAAGGTTATTAAAAGAAGTAGAGCTGGAGTTTCATCTGCCAATAAGCCAATAGGTTCATTTATGTTTATTGGTCCTACTGGAGTTGGTAAAAGCCATTTAGTAAAATATCTCACAGAAAGTTATTTTGGTTCAGAGGATAATTTAATAAGAATTGATATGTCAGAATATCAACAAAGCTTTAATGTTTCTCGACTAATTGGTTCTCCTCCAGGATATGTTGGTCATGATAGTGGAGGCCAATTAACAGAAGCTGTTCGTAGAAAACCATATTCTGTTATATTATTTGATGAGGTAGAAAAAGCCCATCCAGATATTTTTAATACCCTACTTCAAGTTTTAGACGAAGGAAGATTAACAGATTCTCTTGGTAGAACAGTTGACTTTACTAATACAATGATTATTATGACTTCAAATATTGGAGCAAAGAAAGCTGCTGAATTTGGAAATGGTATAGGATTTACTAGAAAAGGCGAAGATACAAAAGCATCTAGAATAGAATCTATTATAACAAAAGAATTAAAACATAAATTTGCACCAGAATTTCTAAATAGATTAGATGATATAGTTTTGTTTAATCATTTAGAAGAAGAAGATATTCTTAAGATTGTTGATATTGAATTAGGATTTGTTATTGATAGACTTGCTGCCCAAGGATATAAAATTAGAGTAAACAAAGCTTCTAAGTTATTTTTAATGACTGAAGGTTATGATAGAAAATACGGAGCTAGGCCTATGAAGAGAGCAATACAAGCACATATTGAAGATTTATTAGCAGATTCTATAATAAACAAGAAAATATCTAAAGATACTGGAATAACGTATCAGATAGTTCATAATAAAAAGAATGAAACGCTTACAATTAAATCATAAACTTTAACTATAATTTCTATATAATAATATGAGTCAACCAACATTCACAGATACATTTAAGGGAATACTGTATGAGATTGAAAATTCTAAAATGGAAGCTAATCCAAGAGATTTGAAAGTTAAAGAATCTCTATTAACTACATTACCAATAGACCCTATATTTCCATTTGCAAACTTTAGAAATAGAAATTTTAATTTTGGTTATTTTGCAGGAGAATTAGCATGGTATCTAAAAAAAGATAACGATGTTGATTATATTTCAGATTACTCAGGATTTTGGAAAAACATTACAAACCCTGGAACAAATGAAATCAATTCTAATTATGGAAGTCTTTTATTTGGAGAACAATTAAATTGGGTAGTAGAATCATTAAAGGCTGATAAAAATACCAGGCAGGCAATTGCATTCTTAAATCAACCTAAATTCCAATTTGAGGGAAATAAAGATTTTGTATGTACCATGTATTTGAATTTTTTTATTAGAAAAAACGAGCTACATATGAAAGTTCAAATGAGGTCAAATGATATATTCTATGGTCTAACATTTGATGCTCCATTTTTTGCATTTGTACATCAACATGTATTTTTATGGATTAAAGATACATATCCAAACTTAGGGCTTGGTACATATTATCATGCAGCAGATAATACTCATTTTTACGAAAGGCACTTTGAATTAGCTAATAGAATACTTTCAGAAGACACTAGATATAATGAAGAGTATCGTATGGAATTGACTGAACCTATGTTTAATGTTAATCCAGACGGAATGGAGTTAACTTCTTCCGGTAGAGGATTTATTAAAATGCTAGAAGGTTTCGATCCTAAGGATGAAGATTCTTTATTTTATTTAAGATTACTTTCTCCATTTTTAGGAATTACAAGAATAGATGCAGAAGAAAACGCACCAATCTAATATGGTGCCTAACTTCAAAATAAATACTAGAAAAGGGCCAAACCCTGATAATATGATAGATGACCTCCAAGGTTTCTATATTCATATGTTGCATTTTATATTATATGCAAAGACACTACCGCCTGAAGAAAATTCTTTGTGGAATTCTGAGAGCATTCTTTGTAGATTTATAGATGAAGATAAAAATGTATACACATCAACATTAGAAGAGGATGGATATGTGATGTCATTAAAGAGGTGTTTAATATATTTTGAAAAGATAGAAGAGTTTGAAAAATGTACGTTAATTAAATCAATGTTAAAATGAGTAAAGAATCTAAAGACGAGAAAAGAATTAAATATCTAAAAACTGAAATAGCAGCAGGTAGCAAACATGATGGTTGGACCCTTGAAGGTCTTAAAGAAGAGCTTAAGCGTTTATTAGAAAATATGAAACAAAATAAGAAATCTTGATATAATTATATGAGAATTACCATTTATGTACATAATGAAGATTTAGAAAATCTGAATACTGCATTAAATTCTGAAGATGGAATGGTTGAATCTATTAGAATTTTAAGGAATCCTGCTGAAAGTTTTATTGAAGTATCTTTATTATATGACGAATATATTAGATGTACTGATTTAGGAATCTTTGAAGAATTACTATCGCTATGAGTCAAGAGAAAAAGCAACAAAAATTATTTAGAGAATTTATTGACTACCAGCTAAAGCCATTTAATTTAACATACGACAAAGTTAAAGAAGACCCCCAATGGTACATGAGATATTCCACAACTCAAGAAAAAGAAATTGAGTTCAAAGACTATATTGTTGAGAGATGCATTAAAGTTCTAAAGCTTACTAAAAAAGAAGCTGAAGATGAGGCAAGATGGTTTATTCTACAATGGGGATTAACTACAAACCCATCAATTTCTGAAAAATTTTGTGATGAAATAAAAAAACAAAAGAAGACTTAGTCTTCTTTTTTTTCGTTCTAAAAAGATAAATACTAAATGAACGAATTACCTAAAAATTGGCTTACTGAAATGCCGTTTGATTACGAGTTTAAGTACTACATTCTACTTGCTCAGATTAAGCGACTTAAGGAGAGTATTCTAGAACATAAATTAGAATCAACGCTAGAAGATATAGAATCTTCTTTGGTTATTTTATATGATATTAAATATGCTAAAGATGGTATAGAAAATAAAGACTCTAAAATAATTGGAATTGATTTTGATAATATGGAAATTGAATTTGATTATCCTGAAGATAATTTTACAGTAGAATCAATGTATGAATTATGTGATGTTGCTATTGGACTATATGAAGGTCTTCATTCTGATTTAAGAAAAAGCTGGAGAATTGTATCTAAAAAACTCAAACTTTCAAATCTTACTATAGGTTCTATAAAGAATAATGGATTCCTTTATATACGTAATAAAGGAAAATTACTAAAATATAGTATTAGTATTCCATTACCGTTTAATACAACATGGAAAGATGTTCGTGTTAGATATATTGATAAAATACCTGATGATTTATCAGAACTCTCCATTTTTATTAAAGAAAATAATGATGGCCTTAGACACTATTGGTGCGAATCAATTGATGATATTCCTCTTAACGATTGTCTTATTCCAGTTATAAAAAGTGTGCTATATAAGAACTTAATATAAATATATAGAATATAAACAAAGATTAAAACATGGCTATATTATCGTTTGAACAATGGTCTATTAATGAAAAATCAGCATTAATAGAATCTTACATGAAGAAGGTTAACTTTCTGTTAGCTGGAGAAAAGATTGAAGGGTTAACAGGAAAGAATAATAAGAGGATTTACGGTGAAATAAACGATAAATGTCTAGAGGATTTATATAATGCGTTTTATGCAGAAGGAGACAATGGGAAAGATTTAGATGTTAATCCAGAATTACCTATAATTTATTACGGAGGAAATAAACCGGAATCGTTAAATTTTATTAAGAAATATAAAATTAAAGAAGATGTAATGTATAATATCCCGTCTCAAATGAAAATAAGTGGGTCTAAATCTAACTTCTATAAGATGTTTGATGGTGCATGGTGGCTTCCTAAATCTGTATATAAAATTGAAGATACAAAGGAATTAGAATTTCCTGTTATTGGAAAACCTGATGATGAACATTCAGGAATAGGTATAGAGATATTTGATAAATTTGAGGATATTAAGAAGAGTAAATTAACATTTGATAATTTCTCAGAAGCTAAAGATTTAGCTCAAGAATTTAGAGTTCTTTTAATGAATGATAAAATCTGTCTAGCAAATGAAAGAATCTCATATTCAGATAATGAAATTGAAGATAAAGACCCTGATGAACAGACTGAATTTGTTTATGTCGATAATGATTTAAGTAAACTAGATTTTTTAGATGATGTGATAAAAATATCTAAAGAGATTAGAAAGAAGATTAAATTAGGATTATGGAGTATCGATATTATGATTGATTCTGATGGAAAACTCTGGGTTGCTGAAATCAATTCTGCCTCTGGAATGGCAGCTGATAAAATGGCGAAAGTTTATATTATGATATATGAGGATTTTTATGGAGAAGAACTTCCTAAAATATTCAAAACTTTCTTATTTGATGAGTACATCGAACCAGTATACAAAAAAAATCTAGAGGTAAATAGTGAGGCTATTAAAAGGTCTAAAGGCGCAGTAGATTATCTTAAAAATAACTAATTATGAAACATATAAAAACATATCAAGAATTTATAAACGAGGATATTCCTACTGTTGAAATTAACCCAACTAAATTTCCAGAGTATGGAAGCCCGAAAGATAAGAACTTTTGGAAAAGAGGTAAAACTGACGGAGATTTATACGATGATGTAGTACAAACTAAAGAGGTAAAGATACCTGCAAAATCTCTAAATCCATCACAAAGCGCGATTTATCTAGGTAAAGCCCTTGGTCTTGCTATTGCTGGAGTTTCTGGAGGAGATTTAGAAGCTGTTATTTCAGCTGATAATAGAATTCTAGACGGCCATCACAGATGGGCGGCAACAATGTTTAATAATCCTAAAGATAAAGTTGGAGGACTTAAAGCAGCGCTTAAAATTGGAGATTTAATTCCAGTTCTTAGACAGGCTGGTGATGTTCTTGGAAATGAAAGAGGATTAGAGCCAGCAGGAGGTGATGTTAATATATTCAAAGCTACTATTGAAGACGTAATTTCTGCAATTTATGATGGAGAGAATATGGACCCAGAATACTATAATAAAGAAAAATCAGTTAATTGGTTTGAAGGAGTGGGTAAGGATATTATAGCATCAAGGCTAATGAAAATTCAAAGTAAACTTCCGCCAGATGGAGCACCACCTAGAAAAGAAATGCCTAAGATTAAACCTAAGCAGGTTAATAAAATTTCTAAACATTTATCTGGAGGTAAAATAGATATTAGAGAACCATACAATAAGTAATGAAACCTCTGATAGAAATGAATATACGAATATTTGTACATCACATGGAGGTAGATGCAGTATTCGATTTTGTAA
>Ga0181394_1001395_pt1 | contig 10503 bp, 4 predicted proteins | sample 17SPOviralmetaG_FD_130123 | JGI IMG/M metagenome (GOLD analysis project Ga0181394, IMG submission 130123) | Marine viral communities from the oligotrophic San Pedro Time Series (SPOT) site, San Pedro Channel, CA, USA - 17 SPOT_SRF_2010-11-23 | ecosystem: Environmental > Aquatic > Marine > Strait...
GGTATCGCTACTAAAGTGAGACATACCGATGTGTGCCTTTCCTTGAACAGAACCACTTGTTCCGCCTTCTGTGGTTAGATGAAGCACTACCTCATCGTTAGCATCTGCTTCAATGTGCAACTTTGCATCAGGAGTAGTAGTCCCAATACCGATTCTTGAAGTTGAGCCATCAATACGCATAACCTCTGTATCTACGCCTCCGTCATCAATCTGAAAAATAATGTCTTTGTCCTGTGTAACGTTTTCAATAACCACGTTATCAGAAGATGTGGATAATTTTAAATCAGTTCCAACAGTAACTCCTGATTGCAAAACTAATGTAGATTCTGCTTCAACTGCTGAAACTGCATCACTATCGGAATAAGTAGCGGGAAGAGCGGCTAAAGCAGCCTTTGCATTAGAATGGGTATAAATTAAAGCATGACCGTCTTGACCGGCCCCTACTGTTTGGTCGCCATCAATCGCTAATGTTCCAAGTTTAACATCACCTGTCCCATGAGGTGTTAAATTAATATCGGCGTTTGAATTGGTTGTTGCAATATCAATACTATCGGCATCGGAAGTAACTGTTCCCATTTCAGTATAGCCCGAACTATCATATGCAACGCTAAGGGAGTTTTCAGTTTTACCTGTTCCAAAATATTGAATCTGCATTGGGTTGCTACCCGTATGTGCAAGAATAGCAATAGGAACATCACCGGCAGTAAAGGCGGGAACCTTATTTGCAGCAGCAGGATTAATTACCGCTAAAGCAGAAGAGCGGGCAACTAACAAATGATAACCCGTAGTGTATGTTGCTGATAGAGAAACACTACTTCCTGAAATTGCTACCTTTTTTCCATCTCTTAGAACTACACCTGCTGCAATAGTAGCGCCTGTTGCATTAACAGAAGTAGCGTCGAAACCACTAATAACATAATTTCCTGCTACACCTAAACTAAGTGCTTTGATTAAACCTGTGTGTGGATTATCCACACCGTCTTCAATTTGTGTTAAAGAACCTGCTGTAGCCATTTGGCTATAATATCCCGGATTACTTACCATATCATTCCACCTCAATAACGAAGAAAATCTCTAATGTTTCTGTTGAAGAAAAGGGTCCGACACCATCAAATGATTCTCGACCGAATAATAAAGACCCATCAAAAAAACCTGCTTCACGAACGACCTTACCGGGGATAGCAGAACCCGCGACACTTAGTTTAACTTCAACAACGTTTTCTGTTGATTGGTCCTTAGTTACTGAAACTGTGATTGAACCAATGGGAACATCTAAATCAGTAGCGGCAGGGCTAGTAGAGTTACCACCCAATCCAATTTTACCACCATCAACATTATCTTTAATGTATTTGGCTAATTGAAGTCTAAGGTCATCGGTAATCAATATTCCACATCCACTAAATCTGTTTCGGTAATTGTCCCCAAACCTGTGAAGGTTGAACTAAACCCTAGAGTAATCCCGAATCCTAGGGTTGCACCTGCGGACGACCTCTTCCTAACAAGCAGACGAAGGGGCTTGACCTTAAGTGTTTCTAATACATCAAATGTTGAAGTATTCTCATTAAATGCTTGTTCACGAATAGCAGCATTGGTTTGTCTATTACTCACTAACAACTCAGCGAATCTATCTTCTAACTTCTTAGAGAAAAGACCCAATTCTAAAATCATGTTTCCTGTAAGTAGGTGTTTGACTTCGAGAACGTAATATTGATTGAGAGGAATATTTTCTCTTCTAATTTCAACATTGATAATGTCTCCGGGTTTAAGTTGAGAAATGCCTTTATGTCCAACTTCTAAAATTAATTTTTGATTTGACCTACTGTGTAACAAGAAAAGTTCAATCGCTCTATCATCAACATCTTGTTGTGAAGCAAGTTCTCTTTCGAAAACTTCTAGAGATTTCTTCCCATTTTTCTTGATATCCCTCAAGTTCTTTCTGGTTGCTTTATGTTGCCTACCATAAACAATGATTTCATTATATTTGTCAAAAATAGTTGACTCGTTTTTAAAGTTAAAAATTTGATATTCACCGAAGTCAGAAAGAATAACATCAGTAAAGTTACTGTTATTTCTTTTTGCTCTAACCTTAAAGGTTTCATCCTCTTCAACTAATCGCAAGTCTTTCTTTTTAACAATATAATTGATTGCTGAAAGAAGGTCAACACCTTGGAAATTAGGCGAGGCAAAGCGAGGATAGGCTTGTTCTTCTAAATCAAAACTGATTCCATTTTCTTCAAACAAGTCGTTTAAAATTCTTTCAGATTCGTGCCCAATAGTTACCCCAACACCAATATTCGCTCTTTCAAAAGTCCCACGAACTTGATTTGGAACAGTTAAGGTAAAGGTTTCAGAAACCGAAGGAATGCCTAACGTTTTCTTCATTTCAGAGAATGAGAATTTAGTTCCTAATTCTGTATCAGTAGAAGTTAGAGAACTCTTATAAGTTATAATTCCATCAGATACGCACATCTCATAAAAACCATGAGGAACACACGTTTCAATATTTGCAGCAGACCGATAGACTACATTTGTTTCAGAAGATGCTTCTCTGTCTAAATCAGCGATAACATACATTGATAAAGCGGCTTCAGAACCACCTTGATTTTTATCCGTGTTGTGAACAATAAATGGCCCGGATTCTTTTTCTTTAACTAAATATGAAGAGATAGAATCGTATGTTTTATTTTGTCCGCTCACCTTAGTATATCTAGATGATAGTTGATTTACTGTAATTGTCTTAGGTGTAAAATCATAGGTGCAAACGTGGTTCGGTTGCATAATTCTATAATAATCATTAGTCAACGGTTGGTCAGTAATAATGATATGCTTTAGAGTTGTATCGGAAGTATCAATTTCATGCGAAACAACATATGCGATTCTATCTGGGACCGAACCATTGATAGAAACTTGGTCATCTTGTAATACAGGGATATCCTTAAAGCCCGTCGTTTCGTATGCAACCTCATTGATTGTTCCTTGTTCTGAAACCAAATAACAACCAGAGAGGCTATCAATTAAATTAAGCCAATAGTGTTCGTCAAAGTCTGATGTCGTGATTGAGTATTTATAATAGCCACCATCTCCTGCCGCAGTTGCTATATTTGTCTCTGTAATCAAAGAAGAAGAGTCATCTAATTTAAGTCTAAATTTAAATCCAAGGTATGTTCCATCTGCGTTATCAGAACTAGCATTCTTTTGGAAATCATTATAACGATAGAAATCATTACCGTTAACTAATCCGATTAAATAAAATCCGCCTGCCTTATAAGCATCCACCATCTTAGTGATTCTAGGTGAAACAGTTCCCGGTGTAAGATTATTCGTTGAGTTTTCAATCGGGAATCTATCTAAGAATATAGGTAGCATTTCATTATTGAATAAGTCTGCTTCCTCATTGCCTTCCGCATTAGCGCCTTGATAGATTCCAATAACCTGAGAAGTATTCTTCTCGAAACTTCCGATATGTTGCCCTAACTCTTCGCCTAAATCTGGTGGAAGAAAAATATTAGCATTTGTTGATTGGAAACTTTGCAAAGTAGCAGAGAATCTATCATCGAAGAAATCACCAGAAGTTCCTGCATAATTTCCTGCATCAACTACTGCACCCTTTAACATATGGATATCAAAAGTAAAGTGGAAAGATTCTTCTCTTCCTCTTCCCTGAATAAAAGAATATTTAATATCAGTCACCTTGAAAAGATTACCCGTATAAAACGCACCACTATTTGTTTTATTAGCGATAGCCGTTAGTGTGATTTCTCCACCACTCGGAGTCCCAGAGACAGTTCCAATCAAATTACCTTCACTATCACAAACGAGATTACCATTAGCAAAATTTGATTCGTTAGATGCAGTAATTTTAAATGGTGCTGAAGTAGTGTAACTAGAAGTGCTACTCACTACAGATGTTGTTTGTGCAATATCGCTAAACTGATATTGAAGCCTTGGAAGAACTGCCTTTTTCTCTGGCAAATTTTCTGGGTCAATTTGATTAAAGTGCCAATCATATACACATTCTGTTAATCTCATTAAACCAAATTGTTTAAGGCTAGATACAGAATCAGAACTAGAAATGTTAAATGTTTCATAGTCAGCATCAATATTAGACTGTGTTCTAGTTCTTGCTAAACTATGGTTCTTGGGGGTTGAAGAGTTAACTGTATTTGTTTCTTTCTTTAACATGATGGAATAGTTTGTTAGTTCTCTAGTTAAAGTAGGATTGAGAATACTGTCCTTTCTTTTACCACTATAAGGCTCTCGGTCAGAATTTACAAATAAGAACATTCTAGAAACTTTGGGGTCAATTTGCTCTAATACGTCATGGCCTCTAAATGGACTTGAGCCGCTAATAGCATCAACATCTTTATACACTAATGGCGCAGAACCACCACTTTTGTGAAACCTAGTATCAAAGAATCTAGAACCAGAGGCAGGCTCAAACCCTTGTGTTTCAAACAATGGTTGGTTTTCTGCACTTGAACCTGTCCGACCAACTCCCGTAATGTGGTCTTTACTACCAGATTGGTCTAGACCCGGACCAAATCTATATGCATCAGCATAATATTTAATTTCTGAAATGATTTCATTATAGTAATCCAAGTCATAATCTTCTGACCAAGTTGTTCTTTTTGGCGTTTTATAATTCACGTTTCCTTTTTCTAGATTAAAAATTCTATATAATGGTGAACCGTATTTGTGAGTGTAACTATCAAAATTGGTGGTCGCAAAGGAGTATGGGGCTTCGAAAAGCAAATTAGGATTTGATGAAGGTGTTCGCAAATACTTAGGATTTAATAGACCGATTGTTTTACCGCCATGTAAATGTGCGCCATTAAGCAAGGCTAAGGATTGAGCGTAGTCCTGTCTTTCATAGTATGTCCCAGAATCATTGAATGCTACCCTTTGAAGATTGCCCGCAGAAGCAGTTGCCCTTCTATCAAGATAAACTGTAATTGTGCCCCCACCTGCGGTTGAGACTTGAATACACTTTCCAATAAATACACCATCAACATATACAGATTCCTCATAATCATAGTATGGGCTTAAACTTGTTGCTGTAAATGAGCGACTGTTTGAAATAGCACCAACTGCTCCAATAGTTTGAAATGTCTTTTCAATAGTGCTTTCACTATTGATATCAACTCGACCTAAAGTAAGAGGAACATATGGTGCTAACTCAATAGTAGTTTCTGTATCTCCTGTGCTAATACCTAAAACAGAAAAGTCAATTAGGCTATTTGCTACTTCAAAGGATTGGTTAGTTCCATCTGTATTTTGCAATCTCGATTGAAAGAATCTGTCATTTTTCATACCAGAAGGATGGTGGATAGGATAGCCTAAAGCATTAGCATCATCATCACTTGATGTCCCAACGAGAGCAGTTCCATCATTACCACTAGAATCTAACTTTGTTCCTGAATCGAACATTACTCCTTTATCAGCAGAACCTTCTAAAGCCGTAGTTGATTGATTAACGGCATAGTTTGTCGCTAATGCTTTATTGAAAACATACGATTTTGCTTGCGGTTTAAATAAAGCAACACTATTTTCATAACTGTTAAACCTTGGGAAATCAACTAATGTTACTGTAACTGATGAAAAACTAGCGACTTCTCCAATATAAGCGAAGGTTCCGTTTGTAAATCTACCAAATAGGTCATCACCTTGGGAGATATCTGTTGTTGTGCTATTGATATCAAAGGTCTTTACATTGCCTTTTAAGAAATCCCCCGAAGTAACAATTGTCCTACTCAAATTTTGCATTGTATCATAAAATGACTTTGAGGAATAAATCATATCCTTAGAAAATAATTTATTAGAATTCACAATAGGAGACAGGAGTTTTCTCAAATTATTTCTTCCCTCTAACTGAACGTAAGTTTGTCCCATATCTTTAGAAGACTCGATTGATTCAACTGCCCCATCGAATCTTTGCACAAAAATTTGATAACTACCTAAAAGATATTTCAAAGGATTAGTATCATATCCATCTTCAGAAAAACTAAGGGTTAGCATTTCTTTATTTTTATCAGAACTAGAAACTGAAGCATAAATAAATCTAAAATTCTTTGTTGTGAACCTAACAGATAAATTAGAATCTCTACCTTCAACAATATTAAATTTGGTTAGGAGAGTTCCGTCAGTTGAGTTATATGCTCTTCTGTATAACTTTTCTTGACCTAAACTAGTAAGAGAAGTGCTATTTGTTAAAATACCCTCAGTCTCCAACCTACTAAATTCATTGAATTGAATTGTTGTTGACGTGATGGCTTCTACGATTAAAATCCTAGAACCCACCTTAACTTCATCATTAACATTTAGGAAGGCCGTTAAATCATAATCAGCAATTACTGTATATGTTCTAGAACCAGTATGGGTATCTAATTCTGCCTTAAGTTCAAACCAATCGAAAAAGTCCCCTCTGTGAACTAGATGTCTAATCCTTAATGCATCTTCTTCCGAGACTTTCTTTGGAATAATTCTATTGTTATCAATAATTCTTGCATTAGCGAAACCCGACCTTGTTCCAACCGAGTCAGTAATTTCTGCTTCAACTACACCTACGGCAGCATTGCAAAATGTCGGTGAGAAATCGTAATGCAGATAACGAGTAGGTCCGGTTAAATTAATTGTTCCAGAAATGTCGTTATCAACTTGTCTTCTTGCATTATAGAAAACATCTTCATAATCAGTAAAGTCTTCTGTAGGTAAAGAATATGAAGACTCTTGGGGAACGGGAGTCCCGGCCACGTCTTTATTTCTCAAAACGTCAGTTAGCGTAACCTGTAAAGAATATGGGCTATAATCAATAACAGCGTTCGAGAAGTCTTGTTCAACCATGAACGCTGTTTTCAAAGAGTTGACGGTAACAGTTGAACCACTAGTTACTGAATTGCTTTGAACGAAATATTTTGTGTTATGGTCCAACTCTCCCTTTTTATTTACTTTAGTTTCTTCAATATAGAAGAGGGGCCTTGAGCAGACTAAATCGTTTCTAAGACTATCATTAATGCCAGCAGAAAAGGCAATAGCATTTGAAGTGAGAAGCGGTCCCTTAAATAACATAAATTTTGTTCCCTTTGGGATTTCCTTACCCAACTTAGGAGTAAATTCTAGAGAGTCACCCGCTACATCATCCGTTAAGGACTCAGTAATTCTAGCAAAGTGATGTTGGTTTGGGTCATCTGAATGTAAAAGAATGAACCAATAGTGAGTAGTATTTATACTTAGTTGAATTCCAGACTGTGTAAAGGCATTGAATTGTTTAACAATATGCCCCGGAGTTGTGGCTAAATTAGTATATTCTGTTAAAAGACCTGCACTTGAAGCGACTTCATCAAAGGTTAAGTTAGCACTATCGTCAGGATGAATAATGGTAAAGTGCTTTGCCGATGAACTAACAGAAGCGTTTGTTTTAATTTTAGGATTGGTCGGACAATTTGTATTTGTGTCCGTTGTCGAACCTTTATTGAGAACAGTTAGAGCCATTAAGCATCAGTCTCCTCAAACCTAAGATACATCAACAGGTTATTTAAGTTAGTTACGATATTTGAAAGAGATTGAAATCTGTCCTTTGACCTATTGATTACTGCCAATTCATGAAGTTCTCCCATGAATTGTTCGTTTGTGCTAGCAGCATTATCTCCTGTTCCACCTGTTCCATTTGCTCCGATGAAGTAAGACTCTTTATCAAAGGTAAAGGTTCCAGAGTTTGTGTGTTTTGAAGCAAACATTTTATTTCCATTTACATAGATTTCGATTGCATTATCATTTGAATAATAAGAAACTGCAATGTGCTGAAATGAATTAATATAAGAAGGCTCCACAAAACTAGGAAGAAACAGACCATCTCCGGTGCTTAAGCCCGGTGAATATGCTGACGTTATGGTGATTGCTGAGGACGTTTTTGTATTGATGGTCCCGACCTTCACAAACTCAGTTCCCGACCGAGCAAACACGTCTTGGACCTGCCCTTGGACAAAAGAGGTGGTCGGGCTGCATGAAATGGTAGTCCCTGACCCCGAGTAGTCGCCTGTAAGAGTTGAAACCTTATCATAGACAAATTGACCTGTTTCATCAAAACCTTCCTTATCTGTAGCCGCATATTGATATTGGAAACCAGAATCTGGACTAATCGCATAGTCTGAAGTAAATGTTTCAGCCGCTCCTCCTATAGTCATGGTCACTTGAATCTTGTAGTTGGCCGGATTATTTTCATTATGTCCGGTATCATTGACTAGATAAATTTTAAGCGACGTGCTGTGAAACAAAGCCATTTTGTGATTTAGCCTGTCTGCTCCGCCTGCGTCATAAGTTTTCAAATATAAATTACTTTGATAATTTGACGCAGTTCCATCACCAAAGGTAACAGGCATACCCGGCATAATTTTCTTTGAGTTTGCAATTGTTCTTACCGTATCTCCTGAAAACTTACCATATCCATTTACGTCATAGGGAGTAAGAACTGCTTCAAAACAGAAAGAACCTTCATGGTCCCAAATGCCATAGTTAGTTGTTGCTACATTTGCAGCATAATCAACAGTAATGAAGCCATTACACATAACGGGAAACACAAGCGAACGTTGCTTGCCTGTGAGAACGTCATACATAGTAACACCTCATGGAAGAATCCTAGCAACTTCAAACTCTAAAGAGAAATCAACTTCAACTGTGTCCGACGCAAAGGTTGTGCTAAATTGTCGAATGAATCCCTTGAGTCCATCGTCTGTTTCAGAATTTGGGAATTCTGTTCTGAATGGAACATTTAAGTTATCTAAACTATTATTTCCGCCTCTTGCGTGATAAGTAAATGGAATGTTTCTTTTTGTTACTGCATTGTAGTCCCTATCAATCTTAGACTCAATTAAGAAAACCAATTCAACAATCGCTTGGTTCTGAGCAATACCCGTTGAGTCAACAGAAGAATGAATTAATTGAGCAATTTCTTGCGAAGTCATATTTACTGTTGAGCCGTGTCTTGTTAACGCACCATCAACGATAAATCCACTAATAGAAATACTCTTACCGGCCATACCAATGTCCAATGCAACTGTTTCTGATTCACCCGTAACTAGACCGGAAAGAGGAACCTGCATAGAAGGAATTGTTTTAGATGTGCTAACTGAAACACTAGTTGCCCGTAAAGGAATAGTGTTAATAGTTGCACCATCATTACCACTATGTTTTCCTGTCTTAAGATAAACGTAGTAATCCGGCATTTAATCACCCCAACGTCCTAGACGAAACACTACGATTAACCTTAGAGTTAACCATTCGACCAATCTCGTCAGCAATTCTTCTCAGTTCTGCATTTGATGTATCGCGTGCGTTGATAGTAATGTTGAAAGTATTCCCCCCACTACCCATCATCTTTCTAGAATCCTTGTTCGAATGCACTCTTGAACCTTGAGGCAAACTGACTAGTTCAGGACCACGTTCACCAACTACTTGCATTGGTGAATTAACCACACCACCATTAGCAAAGAACTTCAATTTCTTAAGAAGGTAAGTAATTCCTACTACGATAGCCAAGGCAACAAAGGCAGGGAAGCCGAAAATTAATGCTAAGATAGCAGCAACAACACCCATAATCATTAGAATGCCTTTAACTGCCTTCTTGATTGCGCCGAGGATATCATCTCTAGCAGTATTTCTAATGTCTATAATACCATCGTATAGTCTCATAAATGTTGCTTTAATAAAAACTACGACAAATGTTACGGCAGCGGCGACGAGAACAGCAGCCACACCAAGAGAAACAGTTATCATACCACCTAAAACTTTGAAAATACCATCAACTACATCTGTGATATCACCGCCTCCGAATAGTCCTTTAAAGATATCTTTAAGACCATCAAAGGCTAACATAAATCCAAGGACAACAATCTTTCCTACTTTTTTAACCACTTCGAATGTTTTAATTAAGGCCTCTTTAATTTGCGGCCATAGTCCCTTGATGATAAAATATGCTAAGATTAAAAAGGTAGAAATAAGAACAATATAGTAAAGGGAGCCGATGATTAATTTAGAAAAGGCACGACCAATATTTTTGAAAATTTTAGTAAAGAACTCTAGTCCTTTCTCAATGCTTTTTCTTCTTGCTTCTCTTCCTTTATCTTTTGCTGCTGCTCTTTCTTCTTTAGAGCCGCCCATGAACATTTCTGCAATACCTTGTCTCCTCTGGGATTTAACACCTCTGATTCTTGCATCAAGTCTCCTAAGTTCTGCTGCTCCCTTCGGATTTGAGAAACGATTTAAATTACCACCAGAGCGTTTAATTAAATTTCTTCTCATTCCCCTTAAATCTCTAAGGCTATCACTAGTTTCATCAAATTTCGAAAAGTCTGGACCTAATGCTTTAAATATCTTTTTAACCTTATCACCAGTTTTAGGTATTTTTCTAAGGGCAAAGTCTGTTTGTTCAAGGACAGAAATTACTTTATTGAAGCCTCGGAAGAAACCCTGAAAACCAAAACCATACATAATTCTTCTAAATTTAGCAAA
>Ga0181394_1001400_pt1 | contig 10465 bp, 5 predicted proteins | sample 17SPOviralmetaG_FD_130123 | JGI IMG/M metagenome (GOLD analysis project Ga0181394, IMG submission 130123) | Marine viral communities from the oligotrophic San Pedro Time Series (SPOT) site, San Pedro Channel, CA, USA - 17 SPOT_SRF_2010-11-23 | ecosystem: Environmental > Aquatic > Marine > Strait...
AGAGTGTTGAGTTTAGTATATATCCTAAAGACTATTACTATTTTGCTAAAACGAATGAAGATGCAGATTATACAGAAATATTTAAAAGTTTACGATTCCAAGAAATACTATTAGATAAAAATATATTATTCGACGATTTTATAGGTTCAATATTTGGTAATATAAGTTCTAATGGCTCTTCGCTCGGTAAGAAGCTTAATGAAAAGATTTTTAATTTCGCTAATAACAAAATTAATATAGATACATGTGATATTAATAGCTTAATAAGTATAGGTAATTTATTAAATGAAAGTTCTAATGTATACGACGAATCACTTTTAAATTTTCCTCCAGAGATAGTAAGATTAATAAATCTATTCTCAACAGATTATAATCAATTTAGAGGTACAGAAAATAAATTTAAAGAGAATTTTAATGATAGAGGAATTACAACAAAGGATGTATATGGTAAAAATTTGGGTGATGATATAGATACATCTACATATACAGTTACCGCTGGTACAGATATAGTTGCGTTAGAGAAATTTAGTAATAATTACTCTCTTCTTAATACATTTCAACCTGTTTGCGCAGTAGATACTTTACAATATAAGCTAAGTGAATTTAATACAGATTGGGGATGGCCGTTAGTTCTACCTACATCTTTTACCTCAACAGATCTATCGAAATTTTATAGATTTTATGAATATACTCCAGGAGTTGAAGGTACTGTAGTAGGTGGTTTATTAAATTATAGTGATATTCTTAATACCTTTAATTTAGAAACAACGTTAAGTAGTTTTAAAGGAGATAATAACATTGAAGATATAGCGCTACGTAATTCATTGTTCAGTAGCTTATCTATAATCTAAAATAAATAATATAAATGGAAAATGTAATAAAAGGTTATCCTGAAGTACCACAATCTATTACTAATAATAATGTATTAGATGCTAATGCTTTGGACAGAAACCAAGCTTTTTCCCTTATACAATTTATTAAAATAGTAAAGATAAGTTATGAGCCTGATACTTTACAGGATTATTACGCCTTATATCTAAATAAATGGAATAATAAAACTAATAATAAAAATACTACTAATAAAAACCTTATTATAGATAGATATAAGGATTTTCTCAAAGAGATTACTATCAATTTTAGTAATCAAACTGAAAAGAAGTACTTACAGCATTTAGATTTTGATGATAAGAATGATATCGCTATAGCGGTTTCCTTTTTTAGTAAAAAGTTAAGAGAGATTATTGAATATTATAGGCTCGAGAGGGTAAATTTAGGTAATGTATCTAAAAAGGTAAAAACTAAAACTAGTAACTTTAATGTTGTAAAGAGTGCATATAGCACTATACTTAACTTCCTTGAAAATAGAGAAGATAGTGCTATAGATTATGATATAAATGAAATAAAAAGTAATTTACAAGTATCGTTAACTGAATATTTTGATGTATTTACTTCTTACTTTAATCAAGAACCAGACGAGAGAGAATATGGTAAACATTTTATAAGTTATACTCCTGATGATTTGCCGTCTGATAATATATTTCTTGCTAATGATGCCGATTTAGTGGCAGAAGTTTTTGAGGGCTTTAGTGATATTTTAAAGTTATATCTTGAATCAGATAGTATCTTCGATAATAAAAGATCGCTTACTGAAAAGTATATAGGAACTTATTTTTACTATATATCTTCTAATTCTACAGGGGCATTTGTATATGACATGTTGTTAAAGGCGGATAAACCATATAGTAATTTTTTAAATCAACAATATCCTACTACAGCTAGTGTATTTGCTAATAAAATTAATACTAAAAGAGAAACAGGATTCTTTAAACCTACTAACACAGGTATAAATGTAATTCAAGCACCTGCAATAGACTTTGAACTCAATGAAACATACAAGCCCGATAGTTTGTATATTTTTCCTGATCCAAAAATATATACAAATAATCAGGATATATTAGTTTTTAATATAGAGCCGGGTGATTTTTTTAAAAATATATCTAGTGGAGTTGCAAAACTACAACCTAAGACAAATAGAGAAGATACATCTTACATTGGTTATAGTTCTAAATATGAACAGAGAAATGAAAGTTCTGATTTAGCTTTTCTTTTTGATGAAGGTTATATTGATGATAGTAAAAAAGATTTATTCGGTAACGTTTTTGGTCTAGTAAAGGATAATAACTACTTCAGGGATAATTTAACTGTTATAGCACCTCCTACAGTTAAAAATCTTATATTGAATGGTTATCAGTTTTATGATAACTTATATAATGAAGGGTTTAATTTTAATTACAATACGGAAGATAAAACTACGTATGCTGAGACGTTTAGATCAGGGCTTTCATCTTTTACAAATGGATTAACTGCAAGTCATACAGCTCCGTTTTTTCCTTCTTCAGCATATAATATCTTTTTTAGATATTTTTGCCCTTATGAAGAGTTGATTGAACCTACAACTACAAAAGTAGATTTTATCAAAAGGGATATAGAAACTGCAGGTATTATAGATGGTGCATATTTTATGAAAACAGATTCGGAATTTTTACCTGATCCTATTTCATCTGATTTAAGTGCCTTTTCAAACACAGCTCAGCAGTTTTATTTTTCTGATTTGATCGAAGGGGGTGTTGCACAACTCAGTAGTGCTAGTACACCGCAATTAGATTCGCTTATACGAAGTGCATTAAATGATGATACTAATTCATTTACACAAGGAGTATCCGGTAATTTTTCAATTAACTTAAAACTACCAAGTCTCAATACTTCTTATAGTAATTACGAAGGAGGTAAATTTACTGATAGGTTAAATTTCGAATATAACTTCTTACCAGAGAGTTATTCTTATGATGATACAGTTTATGAAATAACTACCGCTGTAACTAATACTTCTGATACTTTTGATAAATTTGAAACTAAGAATCTAAAAGGTAAAATTTATGTAAAAAATGCTGCTACTAATGCAAATGGTGAAATTTTTGATCTTTTACCATATCTTTCATCTAAATATACTTCTACTATAGTAAGTGATATTTCTAGTAATGTGTTAAATTTTGATCTCTTTTACGATACACTATTTATACAAACTAGCAGCTTTTTCGTTATAGAACAATTAAATTTTAAAGATAATATATTTAACAATCCTTTTACAGATAATATTTCTCTACCTGTAAATACTAATAATTTTGATAAAATTAGTAATAGATTTAAGAAAGATTTAAATGTTTATTATTACAAACTTAAAGTAGAAGAGGATTCAACTGAAACTAAGACTCTATCTGTTTACCCTGAAATTTACGAGTATAGTTATGTAGATAGAACCAATACTAAGATATTTCCTAAAAGTGACGCTCAGTTAAGAGATAATATAAGTAGATTTGTTTTATCTGGTTATAATATATTGTATGATAAAGCTGATACCCCTAAAATTACATACAGAGGAGATATAGATGCATTTAATTTAAGTTATATTTTAAAAGATCAAAATATGTCACCGGTTATAGCTACACATAACTTTTTTATAGATACTAATAATGAAGTATCATTCTTAAGAAATGAGTATGTAAGAGCTGTAAATGATAATAAAACATTTACATTTGAAAATATTAATATTTTAAGTTCATTTAATTTTAATTTAAGTTCTTTACCTCTTGAAACAAGTAATAATTCCTTAATATTATGAATACGTTTAATATATCTCTCTCTACAACAACTACTGAATTAACTTCAAATCAGGACACTATAGATTTATTTGATCAAACACAAATTTCAATTAACTTAACAAACGTGTTTTCTGAAGTTTTTCCGTATTATGTAGCTATAGATTGGGGTGATGGTTCTGATGTTTTTGAACCGGAAATAAAAACTTTTATTGAATATAGAACTGAAAGCATCCTAGATGAAATTACAAAAGGAGTTTCTCCTCCCTTTCTCAATACAACATATACACATATATATTATCCATCAGAAACTAGCCTAGTTAAACAATTAACTGCAAAAATTGGTATCCAGTATACTACAGGTGAAATTACAAAGATCAATATACCACTAAGTATAAGAACAGAGGGGTATTATGAGAATATTGGTGATGTAAAACTAGAAGATGTTCAATTACTTGATAATATAGGTATGGATAGCGAGCTGATACTAAGAACTGAAGTAGATAATTATATTATTGAAACTACAAATAGAACTAATGAAGATAGATTTACGTCCTATGTTATAAATGATGTAGGTGAAAATTTAGAAAAGGTTGTTAGAGATAATGAAAACGTTATAGTAGACAATAGAGATGGTACAGATGTCATTATTGTTGAGTAATTGACTCTTTTGAAACACTAATTTGAGCTTAAATATATAGTAATGAGTTCGACTACTGTAAGTTTAAGTACATATAAATCTAACACAAAGGATTTATGTATTAATAGTCTTAACTTAAATCAGTTTAGTAGATCTTACGCAGGAGGATTTTCATTTAATTTTATTGCTGCACTTTCAGGTACAGTTGATTTTAAAAATAAAAACTATACTAATTTTTATCTTACTAATTTAGATACACTAAACAACTTTGTTGAATTTAAATCAGAAACACTTAAGCCAGATTCAATTTATACCTCATTACAATTTGCTAAATGCGGTAAAGGTGGTAACTTTTTAAAATTTGTGAAGGATATTAGGCAAGAATATTTTATCGATAGTGATAACTTTACTAATTACGAATTTATTGGTTCTACTGCTTTTAGTAATAGCCAAGTAGACAGTGATACTTTGTTTGAGGTTGAGTTTATAGACGACTTTTTTTGTTCAATAGCGTATATTGACAATAATAAAAAATATTATCTTGTAGCCACGGATGATAGCGAAGAAAATGGTACTATTCCAGTAATTTTTGTTAATGAGAATAAATTAAGTAGAGATGGTAGAAAAATAGAATATATTTTAACTAAAGCTGGTGGTACCCAATACCTTACCTTACTAACTAATAAAAATAATAAGAAATATATAATTAGAAAACAAAGAGAAAAATTAGTAGGTCAGGTTATAGATTCGTTCGAAAATGTAAATTATTTTTATATAAACGGAACCTCAGCTAAGATAGTGTTCAATCAAAGCACAATTGTAAATAACCCTATTAATACTTCGTTTATTGAATATACTGATTCTGAATACCTTATCAATAATAATAGAAGCTCTTTTGATTTAAGATCAAACTATCTTTTTTATAAAAATAGTACAACAAAAGACAGTACCTTTAACTTAATAAATCTCAAAAATATTTCAGATACAGCGGATAGCTTTACTTCATCTAATAATTTATTGAGTTCAGATAATGATTTAGTGTTTAACGATAAAATTAGAAATTACACATCTATTTTTAATGATGTAAATTCAGAAGAAGATTCGTCTCTTGAACTAAATTTTGTAACTTATAATATCACTTATAAAATAACACCAGGCTCTAATTTATTTATCGCCCCTTCTTCTCTTAATCCTTTTGATAAGATTAATATTAATGATACTAAATTCGTCGAATCGGGTTCTTTTGCTTTTCCCTACCCGTATTTTGCAGATAAAGTATTTAAAACGCTAGAAAATTTACCAGCAACTGAAAGTCAATATCTATGTACTTGGTTATCAGGTATGCCAGGTGAGGAAGGAATATGGGTAGATAGATATTATTATCCAGATTTGATTTCTAAAGAGTCTGCATTAGGTAGTACACCAATATTTAACATTACTTACGATAATGTAATAGAAAATCTTATTGAAAGTAATTCCGCTCTTAAACAATCAGTAACTGAAAAACTATTTTTCGATAAAAAGAGCGATCTTACTTTTGAACCAAAAAAAGAATATATCTATGAAAGAATAAGCAAAATAGAGGAGGTAGATGAACGTATACAGTTAAAATATTGTGATTTAACTCAACAAGAACGAACTGCTCCGGATTATTTTAAGACTATTAATACTAATGGTGGGTATACTTTAGCATTTAAATTTTTTGACCAAGATTTTACAATAAAATCTAATTTCAATGAAATAGAAGCTGGTTTAAGTATAGAGAAAAAAGAAAGTAACCTTTCACTTACATTTACTTTTTTCGATAACGCTACTAATTTATATGAAACCTTTACTAAAGATATAGTTTTATCAGATTTAACTAAAAATGATTTATATATTTCATTTAATAACTTAACAGGTGAAGGTATAGTATATCTCAACACTATCAAAGTCTTTGTGTATGAGGTAAAAGCTTTTCAATATACAAATAAAAATATACTTTTCGGTGATATTATTTTAACTAGTGCTGGAACTAAAGAAGATATTCTTATCTCAAATGTTATAGACAATAATATTATTAGTAATTTGCTTTTATCTTTACAACCACTATCGAAAGAGGATGAAATAGTAACAGTTTATACAAGAAATATAAATAAAATTGACGATATATACGTATCTCTACCATGTGGTATGAGAAACTTTACTGATAATATTGAAACACTTAATACTCTTGGTGCTAATTTAAAATCTAAGTCGAACGTTATTGATATTAACGTAGATAATTTAAATATAACTAATTTAGATATATTAGACGACGTTAAAAATAACTTACTTACTAATATACAGCGTAATCTACCCGCTACAACCGTAATAAATAAAATAAACTTTAAAAACTTTAAATGATAAATTACTTTAAATATACTTCTGGCAATGCTTTTATACTTAGTGGACAAGACTATAGTGGTTTTGTAAATGTTGAAGACGGTATTCCTTACACAGGAAGGGTAAAAAACTCGTTTTCTAAAGAGTTAAGCTCAAAAGATAACTTTATAGCTAGAAGTATAATAGATAAAAGAGAGTTTGATAATTCTCCTTCAGTTCTTACTACTAATAAAATAAACAAACTGGAATATTCGCCTAGAAATATTCTTAGTAATGATTTTTTAAAGAAAAATTTTAATATACTATATGAAAATAACCTTTCACTTTTTAGTCTAGGTCAAGTATATAGTAGTTCTTACTTCGATTCTTCTAATTTTAAAGATGAGCAGACTTTTGGAGGATTTTTTGGTCTATCTTCAACTACAATCGATGATAGAAACGATGATAGAAGCTTATTAAAAGATTTAAATACTCCATATCAAATAGATCCATTTGAAGGGGCGGATAAGAATATATTTCCGGAACTTTATGAATTAGATAATACAAAAAAATCTTATATAGAAACGTTCGAAGATGGATTTGTATATACTATTACGACAGATTCAAAAACAATTGCTTTTAGTGGTTCTTTTAACGGTCATTTAGAAAAAATTTCCAATGAAACTGTTCAAAATGAATTAGCAAGTGTAAAAAAATTAAATGTTGATAAGGCTAATGGCTTAATTTACTCACCTACTTTAGAAGAGGATGGTTTCAACTATACAAGCATTTATGATAGGGATATATTTAGAGCTTGCACAAGGTTAAAGATAGTAGATAAAATTAAATCTTCAACATCTACCGTTATTAATAATAATATAAGCTTTGGTAAGAATTACAAAGTAGTTCAAGTTTTAGATTCTGAATATAATATAAATTTAGAGATTTCACCTAATACAACTAGTGAGGTATTAGCTACTATACCAGTTTCAATCTTTAACAATCCTGAATACGTAAAAGTAGAGTCACGTTATACAGATGATTTACTCTTAATTGCTACTAAGCCATTAAGTGATACTACTGTTTACAATGTTTACTTTTTAGATATAGAACAATATTTAATTGATAGGATAATACCAGAACCTACAGCTATTAAGAGAGTAGTTATTGGAGAAAAATATAAACAAAACACTACTAAAGATACACCCGTTACGGTCTTTGGATCAGCAGGTGAAGGTACTGGTTATTATTACCCTCTTTTTTGTGAAGAAAATGCAGCAAAAGAATTAGGTTTAGGGAGCCCTTTACAAATTACTTTTCCTCAGTACCCTGATAAAATCTTCTATACTGCTACAACAGCGAATAAGACGTTAATTAATTTTAACTTACCGGAAGACAGACCTGACGGGTATTTTATATACAGAGATGACGATTCAATTATCGATCTAGATGTTGAGTTTTCAGATTATGATAGTAATTTATTCACTATAAGGGATAATGGAAATTTAACGGAAAGGATGATTACTAATCCTATTCCTATTACTTCTTTTATCGAAGGCGATATAAACTTACAATTACCTCCAGATATTCTCTTTACATCAGCATATAAATTTAATACTAACAAGTGGAAATTTAACACTAATAGTCTTAAATCAAATCAGAAAAATCTTATTAATAGTCTTACTGATACGTTTAATAATAAAACTTATAGTTACTATCATAATATAGGTAGAATTTATTTCTCTTCTGGTATTACCAATAAAAGGAGAATAAGTTTAGTGCCTGACGATCTAACAAGCTTTTTTAACCCGGATATTTTTGATACTATTTGTGAAACTAGTCTAGGTATTAATTTAAACGTTTTAATTCAAGATATTTTACGTGATACTATTAACATCTATAACAATTTTACAAGAATACCCAAAGCAGATGAATTAAAAAATTATTATATTAATGAAAGGAAAGTTTCTTTAGAAGAATACCAGAAATTTCAAAAATTATCTCGTGAGGAGCAGTTGAATAAGTATGGTATTCGTGTGATTAGGGATGATATTGAGGACCCGTCGAGTTCTATCCGGGCGCCCGAACTAAGTGTCACTTCATCTACTAAAACGGTTCCATCCACTCTAGAGGCGTCAAAGCCGGCGGTATCCCAGCCGCGGCTGGGAAAGACTTATTGGGGATTTGTAGCTAGTATAGATTCTCCTAGTGCAATATTATTACCAAATCAATACGGTTTGCGTTATTCATATGGTAATTTTTCCAGAAATTCTGGGTTTGGTTTTGATGAACTTGACGCTTCCAAGATATTAAACACACCGGTTTTGAACCAGAATCAGAAGTTCTATATTACGGTGTCGGATTATCCAACAGCGAGGAGAGGTTTTAACCCGGCACCTATCGGGTTCGGAGGCGGGGAGACGAGAAATATAGAAATTGATGCCAAAGACCTGTTCCCATTTCCCGGGGACCTAGAGAAAACGGAGTATGGCAGAATAGAGGTTAACGCTGAAGAATTACAGGAATTTTTAAATGGAAACTTTCCCGGTCAAAAGTTACCCAACGGAACCCAGGGAAATCCCTTTGACAGGACGCAGAGATTCAATGATCTTAGAGAGAGGGTCGGACCAACGTATTATTATATTAATGAACAACAAGTTTCTAGGTTAGAGTATGAGGCATTTCAAAACTTATCACAAGAAGAACAGTTAAATAGGTATGGAGTTCCTAAACCTCAAGTTGATATTAGTGCTCAACCTGATAATCGAACGGTTTCTTCTCGAGTAGAAAATACCGATGTAAAAGTGTTTAACGATTATAAAATACCTACACCTATAGAGATAGATACGCGTAATTTTTACTTTCATAGTAACGAAAGTGTAAACTATCTATCAGTAAATAGGGTATTTTCTAAATTATTTGAACTTCAAAAAACTATTTACGATAGCATTCTAAGTAGTTAATATAAATATATTATATGTCGGCGAGTTTAGAAAATCAATTTATCTCAGATAGGTATACATCCCTTCTTCATTTAAGTGGTAGTAATCTTACCGGTGAATTAGATAATGTTTATGATGGACTAGGTAATAAGTCTCCACTAGAGATATCCACAGAAAAAGTTGTTGTAAAAGGTATAGATATTTCGTTAGATACCTTTTTTCCTATAAACTCTATACTTTTTACAGCTGATAATGTCAATCCGGGTACTAGAATCTCTGATACAACTTGGGTTTTAATATCAGAAGGTAAATTTATTGCTGGGGTAGGTACTGGTAGTGACATTAACGGTGCAACTCACACAGTAACAGAAGGTGATACAGATACAGAAGGTGAGTATGATCACACTTTGACAATAGAAGAGATGCCAGCACATACTCATACACAGTCTGGCGGCAGAGGTGATGATGACGGCGGACCTTTTGTACCGGGCGGTCGAAACCGCGGGGTTGACATGACAAATATATCAACAACCGGGGGCGGACAACCATTCCACAATACTCCTCCAGCATTCGGTCTCTATGTATGGCAGAGAGTTTCGAACACCTAGAAGAAAACAGCTTAACAATTTAAAACAATGCCAGATATTACAATAGTAAAGATAAAAGTAAGACGTGGATCTGATGATCAACGTAAGAAAATAGTATTAGATCAAGGAGAATTAGGTTATACAATCGATACCAAGAGAGTGTTCGTAGGTGATGGCTCGTTATCAGGTGGTAAAGTTGTAGGTAATAAAAACTTTGGTATTTTTAATTTAGAATCCGGTCTTGGAACAGTTGCAGGTGCTCAAATTGGAGATATAGGATATGCTAACTCAAAACTA
>Ga0181394_1001403_pt1 | contig 10458 bp, 13 predicted proteins | sample 17SPOviralmetaG_FD_130123 | JGI IMG/M metagenome (GOLD analysis project Ga0181394, IMG submission 130123) | Marine viral communities from the oligotrophic San Pedro Time Series (SPOT) site, San Pedro Channel, CA, USA - 17 SPOT_SRF_2010-11-23 | ecosystem: Environmental > Aquatic > Marine > Strait...
GAGGATGTACATAGATATATAAATGAAGAACTCGGAGAAAATATAGAAAAGAATGATTTAAAAGAAGAATTAGAAAAATTTGAATACAAATTTAATCGTGGAAAATTTGCCGGAATGAAAGAAATAGATTATTTAAAAATAGATTGTGTTTGTATAATTAGAATGATAATGGTCGAATCAATGAAACAATATATGTATCCAGAAGACTACGATAGTGATGATGAAATATTAATAGAATCAGATTATGAAGGTGGTAAAAAGAAGCAAAAAAATAAAACCCGAAAAATAAGGATAAAATTCAAAGATTATCCAGATTTCCGTCCCAATTTAACACCTCGTGAAATGTTTAAATTAGGTAGTTTTGGTGGAACATATTGGCGACCAATATATTCATCAATAAATAAAAAAAATTATAAAAATGTGCATAAAAAATATCCAGAATCGTGGTGGAAAGATATACCAGAAAATTGGTTTACAACAGAATGGGAAAAATATGATATAAATATAAATAATTATAAAGTAAAAGTGGGAACAACCTTAGAATTTTGGGAAGAAAAGGAATGGATAAAACCAATTCATCCATACGGTTGGGTAGAATGGTATTGTGATTTTTATATGGGAAAACGAAGTCATGATGATGAAAGACAAATATCTCGATGGCAAAAATTAGCAGGAAAAAAAGGACGTTTTATGAGATTTTTAGTGACTCAAATATTAAAAAGAAAATCCAAATGGGATGATGAAACAGTGAGTCCAAAAATAAGACAAGTATTACAACATTGGGGGTATAAATTAACAGAAGAAGATTATAAAAAGGAAATAAACCGTCGTAAAAAATAAAAATATTATATTTCATATAATATGTTTAAAAATAGAAAGATATAAAATCAAAGATATATAAATATAAAATGGGGAATGTATGTCATAAACACATAATGCCTTTACAAAATATTGAAAGAAATACAATAAAATATGTGAAAAATAAAAAAACGTATGTATACACAAATTGTATAAATTGTCACATGACAGTAAAAATCGAAAATACAAAACCATTTAATAAAATCCATTGTAAAGATTGTAATAAGTAATAAATAAAAAAGATATATACATAAAATAATATACTATATACATGGTAACATTAAACAATGAACAAAAAAAAATAATATATCACGTAAAAAAAGGAAAAAATGTGGTAGTAGATGCTGTTGCGGGTACAGGAAAAACAACAGTAACATTAAAAATAGCAAAAAGTAATTCAGTAAAAAAGGTGTTACAATTAACATATAATAAATCATTAAAACATGAAGTTCGTGAAAAAATCAAAAAAGAAAAAATAACAAATATAAAGGTGCATACATATCATAGTTTAGCATATAATTATTATTCGAATAAAGGTCATAAAGATATAGAAATCCATCGTATAGTAGAAGAAAATAAAAAATTATTGAAAGAAATAGAAGAATTTGATATATTAATAATAGATGAAGCGCAAGATATGACAAAATTATATTTTAAATTAATAGTAAAATATTTAAAAGATTATGGAAAAAAGGTGCAAATAGTAATATTAGGAGATTATATGCAAGGATTATATGAATTTAAAGGGTCAGATGTGCGTTTTTTAACACTAGGGTGTGAAATATGGAAAGAATCAGGTTTATTAAAAAGTAATAAATTTCGTTTTTGTACAATGAAGACATCTTATAGAATAACAAATCAGATGTGTGAATTTATAAATAAAGTGATGATAGGAAAGGAACGAATGAAAGCAAATAGAGAAGGCGTAAAGGTGAATTATATAAGAAATAATCGACAAAATATCGAAAAAATCGTCTATAATGATATAAAAAGGTTGTTAGATGAAGGAGTAAAACCGAATGAGATCTTTATATTGGGTGGTTCAATAAAAGGAGAAAAGAGTAATATAAGAAGATTGGAAAATATGTTAGTAGAAAAGGACGTCCCGTGTCACGTTCCAATGATGGAAAATGAAAATATGGACGAAAGAGTAGTAAACGGAAAGATAGTATTTTCAACATTACATAGTGTAAAAGGACGTGAACGAAAATATGTATATTTGGTGGGATTTGATAATAGTTATTTTCGTTATTATGGTCGAGATATGGATCGTGAAATATGTCCAAATACATTATATGTAGGTTGTACTCGTGGGTCAGAAGAGTTAAATGTATTAGAAGGAGATAATTTTCCCGGAGATCGTCCATTAGAATTTTTACAATTAAGTCATTTGGATATGAAAAAGGAAGAATATATAAATTTCCGCGGAATGCATCAAACATATTTTAAAAAGATCGATGAAAATGAATTTAATCAACGAGTAAAAATAACAGCAACAGATTTAATAAAATTTTTATCGGTAAATGTGTATGAAGAAATCTCAAATATCTTAGAAAAGATAGTAGTAATAGAGAAGGAAGCAGAAGAACCGATAGAAATCCCAAGTATAATTCAAACAAAAAATGGAAATTTTGAGGAAGTGAGTGATTTAAATGGAATAGTAATAACATCAATATATTATGATATGTTAAAGGAAATATGGGATGAAAATGAAGAAAATATCTTATTAGAATTAATAGAAGAAAAATTAATAGAATTAAAGGGAAAAAATCAAAAATTTTTACAACCATATTTGGAAAAAATGCCAGAAAAGATCGAAACAATAGAAGAATATTTATATACGGCGAATATAAATCAAGCAATACAAGAATCATTATATTTTCGTTTAAAACAGATAGAAGAAAATGAATATAATTGGTTGCCAGCGGAAGTAATTCAAGAATGTAAGGATCGTTTGAAAAAAACAATAAGTGCGGATAGTGTAGAAAAAAAACCATTAATAGAAGAAAATATAATGCACAGTTCATGGGAAGATGAGCATATAGAAATAGATGAATTATTAAAAGAAGAATTTATGGAGATATTTCGATTTACAGGACGAATAGATTTAATAACAGATACAATATTATGGGAATTAAAATGTACATCAGAAATAACAACAGAACATATATTACAATTAATAATTTATGCGTGGTTATATGAAATGCGACCGGATTATACAGAAGAAAAGAAAAAAGAATATAAATTATTTAATATAAAAACCGGGGAATTAATAAGAATAGATGCAACAAAAGAAGATTTAACAGATATAATTAAAATACTTTTAAAAAATCGATTTCAAAAAGAAAGTAAAAAGTCAGATGAAGAGTTTATAAGAACATGTAAAGAAATATTAAATAACTGATAAATAATATAATAAATAATATAATAAATAATATAATAAATTATATCATTTATTAAAAAAATTAAGGCGTTGCGCCATCAGTAGGAGCATTTTTCATAAACATTTGAACACATTCCCAAAGTTTAGCGGCTTCTTCAAGATTATATACGCCACGTTTTTGTGCAAGACCCACAAAAGAAATAAGAACATTTAAAGCAATATTTTCGTCTTTAATCTCAAGATCACTTAATTTAGTATTAATGTCTTGAGATTGAGGGGATGGAGGAGGAGCTTCAGGCGCAGTAGTGGTAGTGAACGTGTTTTCAAGACTATCCATTAATATATAATAATATTATTTTTTTAAATAATTTATTATATATTATTTTTTATGTTTTTTACCACTTTTTTTCGTTTTTCTATTTAATTTTTTAGATTTTTTAGATTTTTTAGATTTCTTTTTTGTTTGTTTACTTTTTTTTTTTTCACCTTCTTTATCTGCAATAGCAAGTTTATCATCATTAAATACAAATTTACCAACAATAGGAATATTTTGAAGTAAACCAGTTAATTTTCCATTAGTTTCAGAATTAACAATATAAATAACTCTTGCTCCAGAAGTAAATGTAATAGCATAACCAGCCCTAACAAGATTCGTAATGTAACCAATATTATTAACAACTTTTGTTTTAGTTAATTCAAGTTCATTTGTTAATACACTAGTGCCAACATTAAGACCACATTCTACTTTAGTAGCGGGGTCTTGAAACATCGTTAAAAGTTCTCCGATCCAACTATTACCAGCAGTAGAACAAACGTGGCTAATTTTATATTTCATTTCGTCCAAAGTAGCAGTCATAATGCTGTTAATAATAGTATTAATACCAGTTCCAGAAACTTTTAATGGATTTAAAAATAAACTAACAAATCCTGTGAAATTAAGATCAAGGCCATATTCTTCTCCAAGTTCTTTTGTAATAATAGAAGCGTAATAAAAGAGAGATAAACCAAAAATAAGTAATAATACAGCATAATATAATTGCTTATTAGTTAATAAACTATTTCGTTTAGGTTCAAATTCAATAATTTCATCATCGCCACCAAGTTGTTGTATATTGGAATTCTTTTTAGCATGTAAAGTTAAACTAGCAATATATTGTAAAATATCATTTTGTTGTTTTTTCGGTAATTTATTAAATATATTTTGGATAATCGTTTGTGTGTGAGTATCAGGTTGTATATTATTAGATTCATTAATTAAAATATCATAAGTAGCATCTTTAACAGGAATAACCTCCATTTCAATTAAATCGCGTAATTCAGTCAAATCATTACTTTCAATTTTTAATATATTTTGAATAAGATTATTAATAGCTTTTGCGTCTTCAGATTTAACAGTAGCGTGTTTCATCTTCTATTATATAATAACTAAATATAATAATCTAAATATTATATAATATATAGATTATGTCAATATTCTTACAATTATTATGTATATTAGGTTTATTCGCGGGAATAGTATGTATAATAGGTGTAGTAGCACTATTAATAAGAATAATATATATAAAAGTATGCGATGAGAAAATATCAATTGAAAACGAAACAGAAAATATATTAATATAAAAAATATATAAGGTATAAAAATGTGTAGAAATTGGCGTTAAGGTATAAAAAAGGGTATAAAATACTAGATAAGGTATAAAAAAGGGAAAAAATAGGCAATAGGTATAAATAATTTTTGATTTTGATAAATACATATTTGGTATTTATCAAAAAAACAATTATGAACTAGCGTTTTGAAATTCTAATTCAACAAGTTTATCATATGTGTTATTTTAATTTTAAATGTCCGAAGGAGTATAACAAAAAATCAAATATCACAATCGTCTTGTGACATAATAAATGGTTTATTAAAGGTATTCGTAAAACCAAATTGTTCTAAAGAATTTAAAACTAGATCATTGTATTTTTGATAAAATCGATTAACATTTCTGGTTAAAACATATAAAGATCTTGCGTTATTATCGGAAACAATAGCATAATCATAAAGATTAGAAACAATAGGGCCTAATTCAATAATCCAATAAGGAGCATCAGGTATATTATTACCAAAATGAACAGTTAAGTAACCACAGCAATCATCATTATTATAAAAAGCATATCCTTCAATATTATCAGTCATATTTTGACTATTAATTTGTTGATTAAAAACAGAAATTTTTGAATCATTTAAAATAGAATATTCAGCAGTTGAACACCGCCCTTTACCTTGAAAAAGCTGATCAAATTTATCTTGATAAACTTGAAACCATTTACCCATATACTTATCAAGTTCAACATGGTCAACCGCTTTATATTCCTTAGAAAGAACGGTAATAAATAATATAGAAAATAAGGTCGAATATATCAACATATAAATATTATAATGAGCAATCTTTAAATCTATTTAGCAATACCAATAATACCACAAGCCAACCGTTTCCCTGCGTTTCCAGTAATAAGAGAATCCGAGTTATTACCTAATCCAAGGTCATCTTTTTTATCATGAACAATAACCATTCTACCAATAATACAAGTTTTCTTATTAAAGTTTAAACTTAAAATATTATCAGTAATAGTCCCAGAAGCAATATTATTTTTAGAAAGTATATTACCAAGGTCACCTGCGTGTCGGTGTGTAGAATTTGGACCACCATGTGTTTCATTAAAGGGATTAAAATGAGAGCATGCGCTATTACAATTATCAGAAATGTCCCCATATTCATGAATATGGAAACCATGTTCACCGTCACTCAAACCAGTAATATGATATTTAATAACAAGTTTATTATGAATATTTTTAAAATGAATAGTTCCATTAACATTATTATTATTAGGATTAAAAACACAAATAGCATTAATAAGAGGAATTTTATTTTTACGTGTAAAACGTTTACAATTATTATAGGGAGCGCATGAAGATTTCATAGAAAAACCTTTAATTTTTTTAGTTAGACAAGTATTTTTAGAAAATTTACGTGGTATTTTAAAAATTTTTTGATCAGGTTTTCTTATGCATTTTTTTTGATTTGTATGATTGCAACAAGAAATCATTATATAATATAAAAAAACATTATAATGTAAAAAAATTATATATAAAAACTAAAAAAATAACACTTAAGCATCCTAAACTCATATTAATAGCAATATTTAATCCAAAATCGAAATAGCCAGCGATAAAATCACTAATAGTATGTCCAATTAAAGCACCATATAATGCGCCATTTAATCCAATACCATTAAAATAAGTGTCAATATGTATACCTAATATAGCAGAAATAGCAACAATTAAATTATCAATAAAACCAAAAGTAAAACCTTTCATACTTAAATATAATGTATAAACAGAAAAATAATTCAAAAATATAATATTTATAAAAACAATATAATATGTTCTCATATATCATATTAGAATGCCTTCTAAAGAACAAAAAAAAGTTGAACGTCGAGAACAAAAGGAAGTTAAACGAATTATAGAACAACAAAAAATAGAATCAGAAATGGCATGGGAAAAAGGTACAGATAAACGCGGATTAGAACGTAAACAAGAAAAAGAGAATAAACAAGCAGAAAAAATACGCCGTAAAAAAGAACGTGAAGAATTATTAGCTATAGAAAAATAAATTATATATTTTCAATAAAATTGTTTAATCATATTAAATATTAACTTTGAGTGAATCATTAATTAATGAAACAGAACCATCATAATTCCACCAAGTTTGTATAGCTCTAATTTCAACATTATTTTCGTGTGCTGTTAATATAGCATTTCTATATTTTTCATCAATAATACTGGGTTGAAATGAAGAAACATCTAATCTTTGAATAACAAAGCATAAAATAGTGCGTACATCAGGATTTTCTTTTTTAATAGTAGTAAGTTCTTCAATATGTTTTAATGCTCTTGGACTAACAGTATCTTTAACACTTTTTCTATATCCATCAGGGAAATAAGCTATTTTATTATTATATTCATAATGAGAAGTATCAATATTTTTTCGTTCTTTAGCAAGCATATCAACATAATCAGCAAGAGGAACATTTTTAACTTCTAGAATAAACTGTTTATTGTGTTCATCAAGTCCAGCAAAATCGAAACGAGAATTTAAAAATTTTTGTTCTTTTTTTAATAAATTAAGATTATTAAGCCATGAAAAAGCATTATTATCAAGACAAGAAAATACAATTTTTTCTGCTAATTTAGGGTCAACGCCAATTAATTGAAATTGTTCTCTTTCATAATTTTCAGAAATAACTATTTTATGAGTGCATACGTTTTTTGTGTTTTCAACTTTAATCATAAGAACAGTAGCATTCTTATCACAATATCCACAACAGCCTAATGCTGGCGAATGTGCTAGAATCATATCACCATTTTCTAACATAACGTCGGCAACATAAGGTGTTTTACATTTGGCAGAGGGACGTTTAACAACAATACCTTTAATTAATTGACCGATATTAAACATATTTATATAATAGATTAATTTTAATAAAAAGAATGAATATTATTCAATTTTCTACTTTTAGTATAATGTTTTCATCTTAGAAAAAAACTGAAAAATTTATGTATTGTTATTTAATACATAAACTAAATCAAACTATTAAATTAGTATTTAAAATATAATATGCCAAGAACTCACCTTATTGATCAAGCTTATGAAATAGCATTAAGGGAATATAATATGGAATATAAGAAATCAGCACTTCAAGCAAGGGAACAAGAAATTAAACTAGCTAATGAGTTTATGACAAGCATGTCTAAGCAAGCAAAGAGAGACGAACGGGAAGCAGCTAGGGAAGCAAGAAAAGAGGAGAAGAAAGCAGCTAAGAAGTTAAAAAAGCAGCTATTAAAGAAGATAAGCAGAACTAATAAATCAAAGTCCCCTATTGTTTAAAAGAAACGTAATAATTATTGATAAAAATTTTTAACATTTTAAAATATAACTATAATATTTTTTTACATATTAAATTATAAAATGTTTTCAAAAATCAAAAAAAATTGATTTTTTTTATAGAAGAATAGTAAAAACAAATAGTTAATAATAAGGACAATGAAGACAGTTGAACTAGTATCTCACGAAGAAAAAACCCTATGGAGAGCTCGTCAAGTTGAATTAAAAGAGCATAATTCATGGAGAAATAGAAAAGATTATTATCCATTCAATATGGATAAATGGGAAGCATTAGGTAAGGAAATTGTCTATAAATATAATATTCAATTACAAGAACTAAACAAAAAAAGAAAGCAAGTAGAAGAAGAATTCAATGTAAGAAACCAAGTAAGATTGGTTGCTGATATTGAATTAAAGAAACAGCAGCTTAAACAAGAACAAGAAGAGAAAGCAAGATTAAACGAAAAACGAAATGAAACAAGACGTAAGAATAAATTAGAACGAGAAAATAATCAAGTAAATCCCAGACGTTCAAGACGCCTAGAAATGATTGCGGCACAAGCATTATTAGAATTAAGAATACCCAGACAATAGATAGAAAGTTATATTTTTAAGATAATTAAATAGTTTTTTTAATGCGATAATATAGTATCATAATAATTACAAATTTATAATTATTATAAAGATTATTCAATATTTTGTTTTTTTTTACAACCGCGCTGATGAGCAGATAAACTTTGTTTGCTACTAGCAAAAAAGTTACTACATATATTACACATCATCCCCCTTTGTCTAACATTAGCATATTTAGGTTCAAGATATTTATCAAGAGCAGGAAGTTTTAAAGAATCAATTTGAGATGTCATTTTTTTTTGAAAATCCTTTAAAACAGTAATTAGTAATTCTTTTTGATTAATAAAGTTTTGATATTCTTCATTAATATCATCTAACATTTCCTTTGAAATATTATTGTTCTCATCAATATTCAATTCAACAATTTTAACAGATAAACTATCGATAATATCAACAGCTAAACGAATTTTATCAGGTGAATATTCAGTATTATGAATATATACGAGAACATTTCCTTTATGAATATCAATTTGAAAATTTTGTTTAAAAGAAATACCAGAATATTGAGATAAAAAGACGCCATTCATATTTTGAACATCAATATCACGAATAAATTTAACAATTTCATCTTTATTAACATTGTGTTCATAATCTTTGTTCTCGAATAATATAGAAGGTTTTTCATTTCTTTTCATAATAAAATCCCCGGAAGCTTTCATGCCACTGGTGTTTTTAATTTCAGCATTAGAATAAACAGAATTTAAAATACTATATAAATTTTGTTCTCCGTATTTTCCTTTATTGCTGGAACCTTTATATTTATTTAAAAATTCATCTAATTCCGAAAAAATTTTATTTTGAGAAATAATAGAAGTAGAAGTAGAATCTTTGATATTATTAAGATTTTGGGTAATACGTTCTTCACTGGAAGTAATATATGTAAATAAAGGTTGAATCATATTATTATATTTGTTCTCAAAATTAGAAATAAAACCTTGTAAAGAATTTTCATTATTAATATCTTCTAACATAGTTTTTGTTTCTTGTGATATTTTGGTATGAAAATTAGAGAATTGTTCTTTGAATAAATCACTATTCTTTGGAATAATATCATTAATTATAAGATTTGTCTTATCTATTAAGTGTGTATTATTTTTATCAAGTAGATTACCTATTTTTTCACTACTATTTAATGAATTGTTCTCGATAATTTGTTTAATATCTTCAATATATTCTTTTTTCAAATTCATAAATTGAATAATAAAATTTTGCGTGAGATCATTATTCATTTTATTAATATTTTCATTAATATTTGATAATTCATTATTACAATTATCGATTTTTTCTTTGTTCTCAGTTAATATACTTAAAATTTTGGAATTAATATTTGTATTTGATTTATTATTTATACTATCAATCATACTTTCCAGAAATTCTACTAAAAAAATATTAGAAGACTCAAAATCGATATTTTTATTATTTTCATAGAATTTCCAAATTCTTTCATTATTTAATGTTTTTTCGAAATCATTACTCATTTCGCTTATAAATATAAAACTATAGAAAATGTGTTTAAGTCCTTTTTTTTTAAATTAAGTTTTTAAAATTTTAACTTAAAAACTTAATTAACTTAATTAAATTATTACTCACTTTTATTTAAATTTTCCAATTTTTTACTTTAAAATGTTAAAAACTTAAAAAACTTAACTGGAA
>Ga0181394_1001410_pt1 | contig 10423 bp, 17 predicted proteins | sample 17SPOviralmetaG_FD_130123 | JGI IMG/M metagenome (GOLD analysis project Ga0181394, IMG submission 130123) | Marine viral communities from the oligotrophic San Pedro Time Series (SPOT) site, San Pedro Channel, CA, USA - 17 SPOT_SRF_2010-11-23 | ecosystem: Environmental > Aquatic > Marine > Strait...
ATCCTAGTGGTTGATGAGTTTCATATGGCTTCAGCCAACTCAGGCACTATGAAAATTGCTGACAAGCTCAAGAATGCAATCACAGAAAACACGATGACTATTCGTGCAATGCGTTCCAATCAGGTTGAGATGCCTAACTACACGAACTTCATCTTCCTGACGAACAGGATGGATGCAGTCAAGATTGAAGAAGGCGACCGCCGATACAACATCGCGCCTCGGCAAGAGCAGAAGCTCGAGCATGTATATCCAGAAGTTATCGATGGCATTGATGACATCAGCACTGAGCTACACAAGTTCGCTGCATTACTTCGTAACTACAAAGTTAACAAGCAGCTAGTACGTACGCCGATTGCAAACAATGCTAAAGCACAGATGGCTCAAGTAACCATGTCGGTTATGGAAGAGTTCTTCGCTGCTGTACGTCATGGCAACTTGTCGTTCTTTATGGACATTCTCGACATCAGCTTAACGAACGTATTGCAGGGCCAAGAGATCACCACCGCACAACGGTTTGTTAAACAGTGGGTAGCCGAATCTCAGTGGCCACACTCAGTTATACCAATGGAAAACTTACGAGTTGTATACGGTGTACTGACTGACGATCGCCTGTCTCAACGTGAATTCCAAAAGAAAGCCGCACGATGTGGCATCAGTAAAGAACGAAAACGTATTCACGGTGCTCCGCGCAGTGCACACCCAATAACTGGCGTGGTAACAAAGTGGAAACTCGATTGTGAGCAATTAAAAGAAGTTACTGATAAGTACTTCGACGACAAGGATCGCAAGTTACTTGCTGTCAAGTAGGTATATTAGCTATACTAATATATCTACTTACTACTACTAGGAAAGTAAATGATTAAGTTAACTCAGGACACGAGACCAGACGACGTAGTCGATTTCGAGAAACCAGAGGTGCTAGGCGATGTCAGAGCGTGGAGTTATTCAGCACTTAAAGTCTATGAAGAGTGCGCTTACCGAACATATATCAGCCGTGTCAAAGGCGTTAAAGAACCTAGCGGTCCAGCTGCAGACCGCGGTACGCAAATACATCAATACGCTGAAGACTACGTCAACGGAACTATGGGAGAGATGGCTGACGAGCTGGGACGCTTTAAAGACGAATTTGAAGAACTTCGTCAACTCTACGCAGAAGCGAAAGTAGAACTCGAAGGCGAATGGGGTTTTGATCTCGACTGGAAAACAGTCGGTTGGATGCAAAAAGAAACCTGGGCTCGCATCAAACTCGATGCCTTAGTTCAAGAAGATGACACATCAGCTAGAGTCATCGACTACAAAACAGGTAAGAAGTGGGGTAACGAGATATCTCACGGGCAACAAGGTTTGCTCTATGCCATTGGCACCTTTTTCAGATACCCACACTTGCAGTTCGTTCAGGTTGAGTTCTGGTATCTAGATAAAGGTGAAACCACCAAGAAAACATATACGCGAGACCAAGCAATGGTCTTTGCGCCAGGGTTTCATCGACGCGCTGTAAAGATGACAACCGAAACAGAATTTGCTCCGACACCCAGTAAAGACTCATGCAGATGGTGTTCATTCCGTAAAGGTGATGAACCCGAATGCACGTGGGGTGTCAGCTAACCGACTTATTTCTCCTCCCCTTGAAGTAAGACTTTGCCCCGTCTAGCTCCCCCCAGCTGACGGGGCTTTTTTATTCCCGATCGGAATCCAAATGATCCTCATGAATCACGAAGAGAGAAACCCTATGAAAAAACTATTGATACGTTTTGGCTACGCAATCGCTGTAGCCGCTTTACTAACTGTAATCGCGCAGATGCTGGCAGTCGGCTTGTACGTATTTGTACTCGTCGCTGTCGTCTGCACTGTCGCGTATTTCCATCTAAGGACTAATGAATGACGTTACTCGGAATACTCAATGCAATCGAAATTCTTCTTATCGCACTTACATTAATAGGAGTTGTCTATGATCTTAGCGGGTCTTTTGTCAGCAGCAGGTCTCCTGTTCCTGATATTTAAGTTCGGTGTTCGCCGAGCTATCTCATTCGATATCCCAATCGATATCGCATGCACTGGCCTCTTGATGTTCCTGTTCGCAGGGACATTTGGCGGCATGTTTACAGCAATGATTGGTGGTCTCGTTATCTCAGTCACTTTGTTTGTCATGAAGAAAACCATGACTCGCGAAGTACTCATGTATGTCAAAACCAAAAAGTTTCCCTACCGCGCGTTCCGGTGGGTGGAGGTAGATCCATCATGATTGAAGTACTCGAATACCTAGCTGCAGGCGGTGTCTTCGGACTATTTGCCTTACTAACTTACGGCGGTTTTCTCATCGCTAAAGATGAAGAACAACGCTACAGAGATCGTCGCAACGGGAGAAAAAACGATGAAAGAAATAAGCGCTAGTCACGAATCACGGACCTACGGCCAACGTATCCGTTTCCAAATTGAGTTTATGCACACGATGTTGGCCTCGGGCCGTGAGATCGAAGCACTAACCGCAATCAACAAAGCACTGGATCTAGCCGACGAGGTGCATGAATTGGAGGAAAAAATTGATGGGAAAAAGTGACCTATTCCATGCCCTTGGTGAAATTTTACAGGATCAGATCGATGCAAATGTTTATGAAAAGAGATGGCACCGTAGTCGAGTACAAGCTCGTAACCGACCCAGCGGAAGCAGAGATCTGGACTACACACCGTTTGAAGAAGTCCGAGATCAAGATCATGACGAAGTGCGATCGGACAACAGCCGCTGAACTCAGACAGGAGATTCTTGATGACATCCTTAGCCGAGAACCAAATCCCAGTAAAAAATCTGCGCCCCCCGCAGACGAGATACCTAAAAGGCGTCAAGCCGCCAAGCCTCAACATGTTAAAGCGAGGCAAGCAAAACGCAAAGCTAGGCAATAAAGTAACTGTCAAGATGTGGAAAGGCATGATCATGTACTCGCTGTCACTAGAAGAGCGAGCTACATGCCCATCTGATTGTCAGCAATGGGACAACTGCTACGGTGACAACATGCCGTTCGCTCATCGCTTTGATCACAACGACCATAACTTCATTGGGTATTTAGAAATGCAGCTCCAAGAGCTTAACGACAAACATCCAGATGGTTTCGTTGTACGGCTGCATGTCCTGGGTGATTTCTACGACGGCAAGTACATAGTTCAGTGGCAGTTATGGTTACACCAATTTGAGAACTTACGCGTGTTTGGCTACACACATCACACAGCAGATTCTCAGTTGGGTAATATGATTAACAACGTAAACCGAATCCACCCAGATCGGTTCCGCGTGCGATTCAGTGATGACGACTCAACGCCGTTTAATGCGTCCGTAGTGCAAACAACTGCTGAAGCGCTAGCAAGACCAGGGATTGTTTGTCCTGAGCAAAGCAAGTTCACAGACAGCTGTGCTACATGCGGCTACTGCTGGACCAGCGAAAACCCTGTTATTTTTTATGAGCATTGATATTAGTAAGGCTAATAAATGAAACTAACAAAACGTGAGTTATTACAATTCACACCCAAGAAAATCAAAACGTCTGGCCACTACGGGTTTCCGGAAGATGACAGAACTGCTTACTGCAAATGCGAACCTCAATACCGTATAGGTGACTGGCCAAACAACTGTCTTAGCTGCGGAAGAAGAATCCGTATTTGAACCGTAATATTAGCTGTGCTAATATTACCAACCATCAAAGAGTGATGCCCATGTACGAACCATTCGAACATCAAAAAGTCACGACTGACTTTATTCAGCAACACCCCCGATGCCTTATTACGTCAGACCCAGGCACAGGTAAAACACGATCCGTACTAGACGCGATCGTGGGCCGCGGTACACGAACCTTGGTTCTCGCACCGTTGTCCATACTTGAAGCCTCATGGGGCGATGACATAGAAAAGTTCCAACCCGATCTTACGTACGCAGTTGCGTACGCCAAGAATCGCGAGAAAGCATTTACCGAATCAAACGCTGACGTTGTGATTACTAACCACGATGCAGTGAAGTGGATTGTTAAGAACTACCACGTCCTGTGTGGTTTCGACACGTTAGTAATCGACGAGTTTACTGCGTTCAAGAACAAAGACAGTCAGCGCAGTAAAGCGTGTCGCAAGATTGCAGAAGCGTTTACTCACCGCATTGCCATGTCTGGTACACCCAACAGCAACGGCATCTTAGATGTCTGGCACCCAACGCTAATCATCGATGACGGGGAGCGGCTTGGTCATCGATTCTATAGCTTCCGTTCTTCTGTCTGCACACCACGCTTCAATGGGTTTGCTAACGAGTGGGTTCAGAAAGCTGATGCAGAAGAAGTAGTAGCCGCCGCTTTAAGTGACATCAACATTAGGTACGAGTTAACCGAATGTATCGACATGCCAGAGCAAAGCGTACAGACCATGTACGTATCTCTGCCCAAAAAGATCATGACGCAGTACCGCACACTTAGTGACGACTCTGTGTTGTACACCGGAGCTGCAACAATCAACGCAGTTCACGCAGGCAGTAAGGTTAAGAAGCTGCTTCAGCTATGTACTGGCGCTGTATATGACGAGCATGGTGACACACAGCAGATACACAAAGAGCGTTACGACATTGTAATGCAGCTGGTAGCTGAGCGCGCACAGTCACTCGTTGCGTTCAACTGGAAGCACGAACAACGCTACATGGTTGAGCTGGCAGAGAAGCTAGGTATCAAACACGCAACCATTGACGGCAGTACAGCCGCGCACAAACGCAAAGAAATTGTAGACAGGTTACAAGCAGGCCAGCTGCAGGTGGTGTTCTGTCACCCCCAATCAGCAGGACACGGCCTAACCATGACTAAAGCCAAGACAGTCATATGGGCGTCGCCGACATACAACGCAGAACATTATCAGCAGTTCAACCGACGCATCTATCGCGCAGGTCAAACAGACAAGACCGAAGTGATTCAGATTGCCGCACGCGACACGTGGGAGACCGACGTGTACGAGAAGCTAGAAGGCAAGGTCGAACGGATGGACGAGCTACTCGGAATCCTAAACAAACTAAAAGCAGCCTAAAGAAGAGAAAAAACTATGAATATTAATGAACTAATCGAAGCAAGAGCCAAGGTTAAAGACGCTATGGCAGGTCTTAACTCTGAGCTTAAAGAGCTACGTCAGACGCAAGACGATCTTGACTACAAGCTCATGACCCAATTAGACGAGCAGGGTTTGTCACGTACCGCTAATGACAAAGCCAGTGTGTCTATAAACAGCGACACAGTTCCCGATGTGACTGACTGGGATGCTCTGTATGAGCATATCAACAGCACTAAGGACTATTCGTTGTTGCAACGTCGAGTCTCATCGACTGCATACAAGGAACTTCTGAAGCTCGGCGAAGATGTCCCTGGTCTGCAACCTCGTGAAATCCGACGCATTAACTTTCGTTCCCTTTAAACATGAATCATGAAGAGAAAATCATATGTCTAAATCAGCAGTAGCAATAGCAACAAACAACCTCGTAGCATCAACTGACAAGTTACCAGCACACCTGAAAGCCGTTGAAGGCCCTGGTCGTGGTAACGAGAACGTTGGTCAAAACGTACAAATTCCACGCATTAAACTTCTCCAGAAGATGTCTAATGAAGTGGACAAACACCACGCCGCGTACGTCGAAGGTTGTGAGCCAGGGCATCTAGTTAACACCCTGACTAATCATAACTACGGCAACGACCTGTATTGCTTGAGCTTGACGTTCAAGACCGAGTTCGTTGTATGGCGTTCACTTGACGCTGGTGGTGGTTACGGTGGCGCGTTCGCTTCACAAGCAGACGCACAGGCTTATGTCGATGCGCAGGACAAACCCAGCGAGTACGACATCAACGAAACTCACGCGCATGTCATCCTCGTCAAGAACCCTGACACAGGTGAGCTAGAACGCTCTCCCGCGATCATGGACTTCGCTAGCTCCAAGCTACGCGTATCCAAAGCGTGGAACTCTCAGATCGGGATGAAAGGCGGTGACCGTTTCGCTGGCCTATGGAAGGTGTCTGGCGTACCAACCGAAAACAAGATGGGCAAAGCATTTATGAATTGCGAAGTCTCGTTTGTTGGTTGGGCTCAGGAAGAAGACTACAAGACCGCAGAGGGCTTGTACGAGCAGTACGCCTAACTAAGCAACTGGCTCTACGACACTGGGGGGCCAGTGTCGGAATCTCAACGGATTGATCCACCGTTAGCCAAAACGGATCAATTACTTTATGAACGAGCACAGCTTTGTACGAAGCATACATAACGCTCTGTCACCCGATGTCTATAAGTGGAAGATCCACGACACATATACGGGAGGTGTGCCCGACGCTATGTATGCGGGCCCTGCAGGTGTGCTCTTCGTAGAGTACAAGTACGTCAAATCCCTACCTAAGAAAAACACAACCGCGATCCGTCATTCGTTGTCCGCGCTCCAATGTGCGTGGCTCGAACGCATGAAAGTGAGTAGTCCGGTAGCACTAATATTAGGAATAGAGGATTCCGCACTAATAATAGTTGACGACTTCTCAGCTAATATATATAAATCTAGGTATGTAGAACAAAGTATTCCACGAAAGCAGGTAGCAGAGTGGATCTACAGCCAGACACACTCAGGAAGAGCAAATGAAGAAAGCCCACGAGTTACCACAAGCCGTGAATAATTTACGTGCCATTTGGGACCAGAAAAAAGTCGAGATGAAGTTTACGCAGGTTGAAGCTGCAGCAAAACTTGGCTGGTCACAAGGCGCTATATCTCATTACCTCAACAACATTACCGACCTTGGCCCAGCAGCTGTTGTTAAGTTCGCAAATTTTTTAGGCGTTGACCCTCTAGAAATCGACCCTGATATCGCTGAGTTCTTACCGAACACGCAGACCATTGTCGCAGAAAGGACCTCGAGTAATTTCAGCAAAAAAATCAATAAAAAGATCCATCACTCACAAACAAAAACTCAACTAAAAATCATCGTAGAAGACGGTACGTTAATTTTTTACCCTGACCAAAAACACGGACAAACGTTTAATACCAGGCCAGGGGAAATTTGTGTGATGAAAGTGTGCAGTGAAAAAGAAGCGCCTGAAAGCAGTTGGTGGTTTATACAAAAGAAAAATGAAACGGCAGGTCATGTTTACTACTACACCGAGACACCCCCAAAAGCCGAAATAGACAAGAAATACGCCGTTAATTTCATGTCTTGGATAGCAGCAAACCGCACAAGAGGGTAGTACTAAATAAAGGTGTACACCTAGTACTGTAGCTAATATATTAGCATCACTATTAATGAGTTGCAGGAGGCAACCACGTGGAAGTGATCTTATTAGAGAAGTACGGCCCGTTTATGGATCTGGAAGAACTGGCCAATCTATTGAGGATCAAGAAACAGTCGGTGTACCAACAAATATACCGCGGTCAACTAGACGTACCTCATGTACGTCGCGGCAAAAAGTATCTTTTTCCGACACAAGAAGTAGCTAAATACTTCACATCCCAGCTAAATCTTCCGCGCGAAGGTTGACGTATCTAGAGAGTTGCTCAAGTGTGCGGTGACCTGACACCACCCGCACTTGCTCAACTCTCATCCCTCTCTCAAACATCCGACTAATCGCCTCATGACGCAGATCGTGAAATCGTAAGTCTTCAATTCCAGCTTTCTTCCGCAACTTGGCAAATGTGTCTGAAATGCTCGCCGCACGCTTTACGGGAACAAGGTTTGGCCCTGTGCGAATCATATTCTGTGAGCGTAGGAGCACGTCTCTCACGCCCTTTAACAGGGGTATTTCCTGCTTGGATTGTCCTGTTTCAGCGTGCTTGTCTTTGCGCATCAACTGAATAACGCCGCGATTGTTATCTATATCTGACCACTTTAAGCGGTGTATTTCGCTCTGGCGCATCGCGGATTCAAGTGCAATATCGATAGCAACACTTATCCAATGCCCACCAGCCTCCATCATCAATGCGTCGTACTCTCCTGGTTCCAGGCGACGGTCGCGTCTTACGCTCCCCATGATAATTTTCTTTTTCTTTAGCTCATCGATAGCCATATCCACAACAGAAAGCTCAGTCTTAATCCTGCTGTTTACGACAGCCTGCTTCAGGTAATACATCTGTGTCTGCAGTGTGCTTGGTCCTACGGTCTTTCGACGCAAAGCAGCAAAGTCGAGCACGTCATCAAAGGTCATATCGTGTATCGATACACCAGCAAAATAACTTTTGATTTGGTTTAGCTGCCCCAGTTTGGGACCCGCGACTTCGATGCCGAATCTCTCGAACGAGTAGATAAGGTCATCAACAATGTTTTCCATGAGCACGGACCGCGTTTCACGAGTATCGATCCACGACCCGTTGTCCATGCTCGCCTCAATGCGGCGACCCCATGCCGAAGCAGCGGCTTTAGTTTTAAAGGTTTTCTGTTGGGTAGGTCGGCCTTTTGATTTGACGATTGCTTGCCAACCGTTGCCGCGCGTCCGTACGTGCATTCAGGGTGTCCTATGGGTGTCACAGGACTTTATCGTAGCAAAAAGTGTACAGAAAACATACACTTACATGTATGGCGGAGAGAGAGGGATTCTGTCCCCCGTAAAGCTAGTTTTACTTCTATATCAATAACTTAGCTACTACTTACGTAGATCAGGACTTCAATTCCCAAACTACATAACTTATTGATAATACTACTTAATTTATTTTACCTTTTCTTTGAGGGTGTCAGTGACACCCTACAAATCCTGCTTGGCTATCGCGCCTAGTGCTACAAGAACAAAAGCTATTACGTAAAGAATCATGCGTACCTCTGGTTGGTTGAGGCGCAATTATACGTAGGCTAGCGATATGCGACTAATGCATTAGGTGCATCAAATATATCAGTATCCGTAATTCCGCTTTTTCTTCTTGGTCTTCTTTTTCTTTTTGTCTGGTTGATTCAACTGGCACTGCTTGCCTTTACCTTGATGCATGGCTATCTCCTAGGTGGTTGCGTTAACGGTTTGGATTGCACCGAACAGGAACATGTAACCTTTGTACGTAATCCCCGCTAAACAAAGAATTCCGATGCTTTGGATTGTCCCCCAGAACACCTGCTTCCGACGGCGTGCCTGGGCGTAAATTGTTTTCTCGCGCTCGTTCTTGATGCGTCGACGAAGGTCCACGAGCTCCTTGTACCCGTCAGGTCCGTACGTATACATGAGTAGTTCACGGAGCTCTTTTTCTTGTTGCGCCGCTTTCTTTTTAGCGGCGTAAACGTTCATTGCCTCTTCTTCAACAGATTTACTAGCTACTATCTTTTTGAAGAGTGGTGGGTTTTTAGCGTCGCGTTCAGCTTCGTTCAGGTCAGATACTGCTCCGTACCACTTACCAATTTGGCCGAGCGTTGCTTCAACGTCCTGACCCATCGAGACCATCTTTTTTACGGTGTTAAATGCGGCTGTAGCGGTTGCTATAGCTGTTAAAGGATCGACCACGTTAGCCTCCGTCTGGGGGTGTCGGTAGTAGCTCCTCTACTTGGTGAAGTGTGCCTACATTACCTGCTAACTCCTCGTTAGCGGCAATAGCAGCGATAGTCGCTGGGAAATTTCTCAGCTCTTGTCTGTAATTACGCCACGCTTGTTTTGCATCAGCGTCTAAGTCGTTATCGGAGACTTGCGTCCAGTCAGTCTCTGCTAAAAAACCTGTGCGTAAAAAACGCGCGGCTCTTACAGGGTCAAATGGAGGACGTTCTTCGTCAACTAAAATGCCGTCTACAACCTTCTTCCCATTCAAATTGAGGTTATCTTCAATATCAATATAGGCTTCGCCTTCTCCAAGGTTGTCTTTTGCTAAGCCTTCGGATGAAACAGCTATTCGCGTTTGTCCTGTATCTACTGCGTATATTAAGTACATGGTCAGGTCGCCTTGTGTATACGGATTATTCGTATATGGCCGCCTTGCATACCTTTGGTCGCGGATCCGATTGACGAGTTGCTAAAACCTTTGATGAGCCCGTACAGCCTAAACTTGTAGTCGTAGTTGACGGATAAAGTAAGCGCTGTTTTTCCGATCTTTACAGTTAAAGGGTTTGACCCGTAATAACTGGAGCCTGCGCTTCTAGAGGCAGTCAAAGAATAACTACTGCTAGTTTTGTATTTTCTATACACATCGAGGTAGACCGCACTCGCTGAAGTTGTCGACGAAGAAGAAATTGAGCCATAAGGGTCCGCGCCAAAATCAACAAAGTAAGTCCCAGTCTCCCTAATTTTGGTGTGGCTAAGGTCTAAATACAGAAGTTCTGGCAGTGTTGTCGTTGAACTCCCACCATAACCATCAGAAGTAGTATAAGTTGCATAAGGGCTACTTTGCGTAAAGTAGTGTGGCCACAGCGTTTGATTAGACAGTGTTCCACCTGAGGACTGCACTGCTGACGCTAAAACACCTACAGCGTCTTGCGATAAATTCTCA
>Ga0181394_1001411_pt1 | contig 10421 bp, 11 predicted proteins | sample 17SPOviralmetaG_FD_130123 | JGI IMG/M metagenome (GOLD analysis project Ga0181394, IMG submission 130123) | Marine viral communities from the oligotrophic San Pedro Time Series (SPOT) site, San Pedro Channel, CA, USA - 17 SPOT_SRF_2010-11-23 | ecosystem: Environmental > Aquatic > Marine > Strait...
CCATATGATCGGTGAAAAGTCTCCTTCAATTTTATTAATCAATAACCAAGTATAGGTTTCAAGTTTCCCATGGTTTCTTCTCCCTAAAATATAATGGGTCGATGTTGCTTTTTATATGCTGAGTTGCTGGAGATACCCTAAATATTGGTTTGCCAGTTCTGTAGAATATGTCCAATTGCTTTTGACGCCATATCTCTTGCTTTTTCGAGTGGTCAGCTATCTCATCGTCCATTAATAATTTATGTGCAGGAATCATTATCATTTCATTAATAACACATTATATATCTTTATGTAATAATGACTTTTTAAATTATGTTGTTCGTAAAGGAATATATCTTTTCGTTTTATGATTATATTTGCATACCATTTTTAAGATAGTATTAATTTTTATAAACTTTTCTTCGCTGACATCTTGGAATTCATCTTCATCATCACTTTCTTCTAATGCATCCAGATTATCATTTTCTTTAATATGACGAAAGAGCTTGTTCATCATCACACTCGTTTTAAAATCAGGAATGTCTGCTACTCCTACATATTCCGAACCCTTGTATATGTGATAGATGTCACACTTAATATCCGCTTGTATATCCATAATGTTTTCATGAGAATGAGAAGAAGAGGAAAAGTTGGGTAAGCTAGCAATAACAGTTGTATCTCTTCTTCGATCCAGCACAAAAGGCTGGAGAGTATGTCGTTTTTGTATTGAATAAGCGTTGTAAGCGAATTGTCCGTTTTCGTAATTGTGTAATAGTTCATCAGAAGAGAAGGACATATGACAAGGAGAAATTTTTATGTTTGTTTTATTTTGCATATTATCAGGGAGATCATTTCTTAATAATGATATAGAAGAGGATATACGATACTGTTCTGTTTGTGTTCGTAAGTCGTATCCTTTGTACATTAGCATATCCTCTATTGTGAAAATTTTATTTGTTCCTGTGTTATCTTTTAGATAGTGCAATGTTCCGTATAAGACAGTATTTAACGAGAGGCGCTTGTCAAACTTAATAGGGTATATGAATACATTCTTTTTCTGCAGATATGAATTAATAAAAACACATACCCGTTTGTCCTCTATTGAAGTAAACCACACATAAAATTTGGATCCTTTCGGTATCAAATAATAAATATCGTTGGAATCCTTCATATAGGAGCGTGGAATGCCACAAACTTTCTTATGCACATTATCATAAGAAAGTTTTAATTTTTGGAAATTATTTATAATAGTATTTTTATGTTGAAACGATAACTGTTGCATAGTTGTTAGAGTTATGTAGATATTAGTATAATATATTATGGTATATGACATATTCTCTATATAGCTTATGCAAGTAACTTCTCATCGTCGCTGTACGTGTATTCCTCAAACTGTAGTTCATCCTGCTCTCCCGAGATGGTAAACTCGGATTCATCTGATGTTCCTTCTATATTGTCATCATCCTCTATAATATCATCATCGACAACAAAGTCATCTTTAAGATAACCTGAGCTAGTTTTCATTTGGGCTGGAATAACATCCAATTCGTCTTCTTCTAATTCATCTTGAAGAGCTGATGAAGTTAAATCTTCGAATCCTCCGAACAGGTGTTCATAAAATAGGTTCCATGAATTAGTTGTCAACTCAATGGGGTCAACATACTCAAGGTAACTTTCTTCAATGTCACTACTTTGTCCTTCTTCTTTCTCATTATTGTATTCTTGTTCGCTCATTATATTCTTATTATCGTGAGCAACTACAACTATACTACCAAAGTATAAAACGTTGTCTATTGGCGGGGGCAAATCATATTTATTTTCCATGTTAGCACGACCATTGTCTTTGGCATAAAGAGAGATGTACTTGAAATCTTTATTATTCTTTCTTAACCACGATTTATCTACTTTCCATGTATGACGAAGAGAAAAAGAATCATTCGATTTGAACTTGCACTTTTTATATAATTCATCTTTCTCTACTTTTATACTAATTGACTTGCATTCTCCCGATTTTTCGATAATAACAGCCTTCACCATATTCTTGTGTACGCAGGTATAAGTTAATTGTTGAATTAATAGTACTCACGATACGTTGTTATATGTTATAAAACGTGAAATGTATTTAATAGTTAAATGCGATTAATGCTTATATCATAAATCTATGTATATAGTATTGTACCCCAAATAATTGGAGAAATATAATGTTGAATTCGATAGTACGGTTCTCTATACTGTCAGTAATAATTATTGTGGTAATGCATTCACTATATTCATTTTTAGTAAAAAATTTGACTACACCGAGAGTCAAAGATTTAGTGCATAAGCCTCAAACACAATACGAAAATATATTGAGGTCAATTACAGAAAAAGACAAAGCGGGAAATATAGGAGATATAGGAACAACAAATATAAGTAATGATGATAGAAATAAAGATAGCGCCGCTTCGTCTAAAAAACTATCAGATAACCAAATAGAAATGAAGAACGAGCTAAAAAGTTATATAAAAGATCTCAAGTCTTCGAGGCTTCCAAAAACGCAGGGAATACAAAAAGAATTATCCTCTGTTTATGACAACTATGACAGCTATAACGAATATCAGTCTACTGAATCGCTTGATCAATCCTATATAGTACCAATGTCAGCATCGCCCCAAGGAAGTTATGATAATGTGATGAGTATGTCAAGTTATTAATGCGAGTAAATTATACCGTAATTAAAATTGATAACATAATAAACGAAGTAAAGATTTCACATATAATATAAATATACATATTTGATTCAGTTGGTATCATGTCGTCTATATTAAGCATTACAGATGCTAGTAATTTTCGATGTAACATAAAGGAAACATTATCGAATTTAGTAGGTAACTCTAACATAGCCAGCAACCTTGAAATTGGTGTATTTAATTATTCATTAGAGAAGGCGCATAAGCAAAATGTGGTGAAGTTATGGAGCAACCAATACTTTGTGCAAATATATACAGATAGGCTAAGATCCATTTATATAAATCTAAAAAATAATGACGATTTATTGCGGAAATTACAAAACAAGGAAATAAAGGCGCATAGACTATCTTACATGACCCATCAAGAAATGAATCCTGAAGCTTGGCGTGAATTGATAGAACAGAAAGAATTAAGAGATAAACATAAGTATGATCCTGTTCTGGAAGCGAGTACCAATGAATTTACATGCAGAAGGTGTAAAATGTCACAATGTACTTATTATCAATTGCAAACCCGGTCCGCTGACGAACCAATGACTACGTTCGTGTCGTGTATTAATTGCGGGAACAAATGGAAATGTTAATTCATCTTTAACTATAAATAATTTATTTTTAATTATTGAAACAATAAAAGTAATGTCATTTTACTTTTATTGATTCTTACAAATTGTTTATTAATTAATATTTATAATGTATTATTTTTGAAATACCTCCTATTACATATAGACCTCGAGTTCTTGAAGAGGCCAATATTCAGATACACCATTCGGTAATGGTCTACGAATAATAACAGGTATTTTCTTTTGCTTCAATTCTTCCAGAGCCACTAAGTATCCGTCAAAGTGTTTGTCCTGTAGCTGCTGAATGGTAGATTCATTTACGTCATGAAGATTGGTGGGTAAATTAACAAGAGGTTTCGCGCCATTATTTATCTGTTTGGCTCGTAATCCAAGTATTTTGGTTTTCTCGTATTTTGTGAGTATTGGAGAAGTTCTGTGATTTTTGTCAATAATTATATTTTGCGAATTACGAGTGACTTCGCACAGTTCGTATATTTCCTCCCTGCTCACGACATTAGATTCTGGATGGTACTTATCCAGTATATTTTGTCTCATTGTGTCAGTAATTTTCTCACCGTCATTGTATGTTTCGTCTTCGTCTGTGTCATCATCGTCATCATATCCTAGAGATGAACTTTCTTGATCAGGCGTATCATCAGTAGATTCATCAGAAGAGTACAAGGTATTTATAACATTAACCGATTGGATATCTTCGTCCTCACTGTACCCTTCGCTATCATTATCTTCATAAATATTCGGATTTTTTATACTATTCCCGAATGTAATATCAGGATCTGCATCATCGATATCATTATTTAAGTCGTCATCTTCCTCTTCTTCTTCCTCTACATTACTGCCTTCATCAATATCATTTTCATCTTCGCTTCCATTGTTATCACCTACGTAACTGAGCTCTTCATCGTCACTTAAATCGCTTCCACTTGGAAGACTTGCATCGTCATCTTCGCTTAACTTTGACATAATGGAATCAGTATATTATATGAAACAATATATTAGAGGTGCTAACCTTCAATTTTATTATCTATATATACATTAGCTTTATACTTTCTTTCTTCTGAATTAACAACAAACAAAAAAAATATAGTATATAATGTACGTAATATTGAATAGTACATTATATATTTAATATGGTTTTATTGGTATGAAACATCAGTTCTCTTGATTTACTACTAGCTGAATTCGTTTCTATAATTCGTTAATGTCACCAAATCTATCTGTCCTCCATACTGTATCGCATTCAGTACATATATATACAAATAATTGCTTTTCGTCATCATAACGAATATATATTACCTCTGGTTTTTTCGATGTGCACTTCTCTTCATTTGGACAAGGAATCGTATCTACGCGAGGCAGAGTAGGGTCGTACTTTGTGTATTTATTAATTATATGGTGAAATTGCTGTTTCGTACTTTTTATTTGCGTAGTGTACACACATGTATTATCAGCGCTGCTCATCTCCTCCTTCTTGTCGCAGTTACGGCAATAATACAGTAACTGGTCTGATCCTGAGGATGAAGAGTTATCCGGTACGTCTATGCTTATGTAAAACATATTATCGCATACAGAGCAAAACTTCATTTTGTGTGATGAATAAGTAGGATATACAGTTTATATTATACTTATATAATGATTTCATTGTAAATCAATTTTGTATATCAATTTTGTTATACTTGCAAGTATAGTAGAATTTATATACACTATTGAACTGCCATAGTAATATCTAAAACCTAAAATCTTAACTCTTGTAATTAGGAAATAACAATTTGTCTCTACACGATACTTACTTCATTTATGGTTTTTGCATGGTAGTCACATCGGATTTTTTTGCTGTTATATCATCAGTGTTTTCAGAATCCTCAGTGACTAAATTGTTTATATCTATATTAAACGTGTCTCTGTATGTCAAGATCAATTTGTACCAATTAAAACAACAACTAATTCGGTATGCACTCAAATATACCACTTTGTTATGTTGATCGTAGTCATAGTCAACAGCTTTCGTGTCACTGTCACATGCATTTGAAGATCTTGTAGTGCTAGTTTTATTTTTAAGATCCTCTTCATTCTTTAATATCTGCTTCAGAGTTGACTTGTCTAACTTACCTATAATCATTTGTACCAAATCATCAATTACAAGTGAGTGCACACGATTTATTTCATCGTGAAATAAATGAATGGGAAATCCGTTAAATTTCTCGGCTGGATCCCTTTTCGTTTGTGTGTTGTCTTTACCAATGAAACAAGAGAATGACAAATTCTTGTAAAAGATGATATCATGGTATTGTTGAAAATGAGGATGAACCTCTGTGATACCTGGTTCATGAAGGAATGGTTTATCGTCGAAGACAGACAATATAGTCAGCAGAACGGACCTTATAGTCTGGCATCCTGACCAAGGTTCACCTCTCCATGTATTCAGTATTGATAAACATACTTTTCCTGATTTGTACATATTTGGATGAAAACGAGTTTCTCCGTCATTAGTATGGTAATAAGCTACAGGAGGAGAATGAGGATAATCTCTTGGAAAAGTGAAAGTGTACAAATACGATCCTCCATAATATAGAGAATCTTTTGGTCCAGTTATTACTGCATACCCTTTCAATATATCGTCTTCATCATGATGATAATATATACCCTGATCCTCTAGAGGAGACTTCATTAAGTCCTTGACATCAGATATAATTCTCTTTATTGTGTTTCTCGACAATACTATAATATTCTCATTGTCTTTATCAGCCATTTTCCTTTTTGTAAATAAGTGCACTTATATGCCTAGATAATTTGTTTGTTACTGATTAATACTACTACTAATAATTGAATAATCTCTAAATGTAAATTTCAAATAAATAGCTAAATAGCTAGCCTAAGTATTATTTAGGAAGTAAAGTAAATAGTATAATAAAAGTATAATCAATTAAATACTTTTTATTACGATAATAGGAGTTGCTAAAATTGATGGCAATACAACTTAATTATTAATGCAAGGATATAAATTATAATATCCCCTCATAGTATCCAGGTCGATTATCGTCCAAATTGTGTATATTCATATAGTTGAGGTGAATATAGTCAAAACCGTACATAAAATATAAATATAAACATATTTCATTCTGGTACTATATAAATAATGGGAAAGACTGAATACGAACGATTTCTCGCGAGTCATTATTCCGAGAAGGGTCAGGAGCACACACATACACGAATCGGTGATTCCTCACTGTCCATTTCTGGCGGTGTCTATACTATAGAAGGAAGTGATCTGAAGAAGTTTCATACATTATATCATGACTTTGTGTTCAGGCAAGGGCGCATGGAATTTCTCACAGAAAAGCAGAACATAGATAGTGGTCCCATTGCAGTTGATTTTGATTTTCGATATGACGTAAACATAAGAGAAAAGCAACACGATATATCACACATAAATGATATGGTAGGAATGTATATGGATGAAATTGCCAAGTTGATAGATATACCAACCGATACATCAGTAGAAGTATACGTATTTGAAAAGGAGAATGTGAATATGTTAGAGCACGTCACAAAAGATGGAATACACATGATAATAGGAATAAATATGGACAGAGCACTACAGGTAATCCTGCGTGAAAAAATTATGAAAAAGCTTGATGGAATTTGGAGCGACTTACCTTTGACAAATAGTTGGGATGAAGTCATTGATGAAGGAATAGTCAAGGCAAATACTAATTGGCAATTATACGGATCGAGGAAGCCTGGTTGTGAAAGTTATTTATTGCGTCAGCATTATACTTTGAAGAAAGGTGAATCTTGTGATGAGGATATTGGGGATTTCGAGTTGAACGCTGTTGAATGGGAGTGTACGCCTAACGTCGTTGCAAAATTTAAATTATCCAAAAACTTCTCCAACTTATCTGTTCAAAGCACGAATCATCCCTCTTTCTCAATGAACAAAAGCATTATAGCCGACTATGAAAGTATGAAACGTACTCTTCAAAGTAAAAAGCATAATAAATCAAATACCTTGACAAAATCGAGATCTAAATTGAAAATGATGAATACATCTACACAAGACATTAATATTTTAGAAGACATTAATGGACCTGAAGTTCTTCAAGAAGTTGTCGATCGTTTTATGGCAGCGCTCGAAAGCGACAAAAATGCGAGTAATAATTTTGAATTAAAGGAAATACATATGTATACTATGACATTACCTTGTTCTTATTACGATCCCTATGATAAATGGATTCGAGTAGGTTGGGCTCTAAAAAATACTAATGATAAAATGTTTATAACTTGGGTTGCTTTCAGCGCAATGTCAGATAAATTCGATTATGATAAAATACCAGATATGTTCGATATGTGGAATCGATTTTCCGAAAACAACGAGGAGGGTCTTACGAAACGATCTATTCATTATTGGGCGAAAACTGAAAATCCTCAGGAATATCATAATATACTAAGTAATACGGTAGACCACTTCGTAACAGAATCAATAAAGCATCCGACAGATTGGGATTTCGCCAAAGTTATGCATCAACTTTATAAACACCACTCTGCATGTGTATCAATTAAAAAGGATTTGTGGTACAAGTATGTTAATCACAGATGGGTTGAGGACGAATCAGGTAATTTACTACGTTCAGAAATATCTACATCTTTACATAATATTTACTTAGCGAAACAATTAAAAATTGTAGAATTAAATAACAGTGGAACGGTAGATGTTAATTCCAAAGAACACAGTGCTAACAATGCCCTCGGTAGTAAAATAGGAGATATATGTGATTCTCTTAGAAAAAGAGCTGTAAAAGATAACATTATGAGGGAAGCTCGAGAATTATTTTACGATCAAGATTTTCTAAATAAAGTTGACGATAATCCAAAACTTCTTGGTTTCGAGAATGGGGTCATTGATTTTTCCACGAAAACATTTCGTCATGGTCAACCTGATGACTACATATCGAAGTCAACCGGTATAGATTATGTGAAATTGGACAAAAAGAAACATGCGGAGCATATGTCCTTTATAGAAACTTTCTTTAATCAGCTATTTCCTATCAAGGAAAGGCGTGACTATATGTGGGATCATTGCGCTTCCATGTTAATAGGAGAAAACAAAGATCAATCCTTCAATATATACAATGGAGTAGGACGGAATGGAAAATCCATGCTTATCAAATTACTTGAGTATAGTTTGGGGTCTTACAAAGAAACAGTACCTATTTCTATTATTACTCAAAAGCGTAATTCAGTGGGAAGTACTTCTTCAGAGATAGTTCTCCTTAAGGGAGCACGTTTGGCAGTTATGCAAGAGTCCTCAAAAGGAGAACGTCTGAACGAGGGAGTAATGAAAGAAATAACGGGGGGTGATCCTCTACAAGGAAGAGCCCTTTATAAGGATTGTATTACATTCATTCCTCAATTCAAATTTGTAGCCATGACGAACAATTTACTGAATGTAGGAAGTAACGATGATGGTACATGGAGACGTATTTGTGTTGTTAAGTTCGAATCAAAGTTTTGTCCCAAGAAAGAGTTCGAAAAAGGAAAACCACACCAATATGAAATAGATAAATCCTTAAGTGAGAAATTGAAAATATGGGCTCCTGTCTTCATGTCTATGCTTGTAGAAAGAGCTTATATCACAAATGGTTTGGTAGAAAAGTGTGATGATGTCATGGCTAGCAGCGGTAAATATAGAAAGTCACAAGATTGTTTCACTCAATTCGCCGAAGATAAAATTATACCTATGAAGGGCAACTTTTTGACATACGAAGAAGTAACGCAAGAGTTTAAGTCTTGGTACCTACTTCATTATTCACGAAACAATGTACCTCGAGGTGTAGAATTATTCGAATTTATAGATAATAAATATTATCCTCGTAAAAATGGTGGATGGAAGAACCTTTCAATATCTTCCTCTGAAGTAGGGGATGACGACGATAGTGAACAAGAGGACATAGACGATGATGACGATTATGGACAAAAAGATGAGGAGGAAAGTCCTAGTTTTACGTCTCCTGACAAATCGTAGGAATTCCATAAATTATACGGTATAAATAAATTATTTAATGACACCAATAAATTAAAATACATTTAAAGATTTAATAATATAATTATTTTATTTTTTATAGTAGATATATTTACATTTATATTCATCATTTGATATTGATGTAAAATTGATGTCACTATTACTTTCTACAAGAATACAGTATAACATAAAATAAATATAACTAACGTGATAACTTGTACTATTTCAGTCAACCTATCCGAGAGTAAGTAAGAGTGCGAATAAATTCTCAAGGTATATAGATGATTCTCAATAATTACTAATTAATTGAATGATCCATCTTTTAAACATGATATATAGCAGCAAATCATTAAAAGATGACGTTGAAGAATTTCTTGATATAGAAGCTAATAATGGAGACATCGAAGATAGTATGTCAATTCAAGAAAGTAATGTGCTGGACACAAAACCAGTAGTAACAGGAAACGAACTATCCTCATTATGCTATCAAGCTTTTCATAAGTACGGTCCTTCATTTTTGTCTGCGGTTAAATCTGTTATACCCTTTGTGGCTGCTGCAATAAATCCAGAAAATGAGGTTATTTCAGAGGAATATTTGAATTACGTACTACATAGCGTTATCGAATTAGGTTATACAAGAAAAGAACTGGAAATAATGAATGACCCGATATTAGAATTTGTAAGTACTCTACCTCCTAATACTCAAGGTTTCGAAATTAGTGAATTCAATAGTCGTATCAACTCAGCACTTGACTATTTCTACAAAGAAATTAGTGAGGAAAAATATGCCCCTAAGTTTGCGAAGGCATTATAAATATAGAATTATATAATTACAAGTATACACGACGTTTTGTATGCTTGTAACGAAACAAAGTTAACACTTAGTTAATAAATAAATTAAATATCAAAATACGCACTTTTAAAAGTATTATATAAATAAATAATGGTACCAACTAATACTATCTTGATAATAAACGGAACAATAGCAAGAACGATAAGATATGCATAATATTTTTTGTTGGTCATTTTGTATTTATAGTACACTGCTAGAAATAGCATTACCATAAAAATCCAATAATTATCTACAAGTATATTCTTGATAGTACTGATACTTGA
>Ga0181394_1001414_pt1 | contig 10401 bp, 10 predicted proteins | sample 17SPOviralmetaG_FD_130123 | JGI IMG/M metagenome (GOLD analysis project Ga0181394, IMG submission 130123) | Marine viral communities from the oligotrophic San Pedro Time Series (SPOT) site, San Pedro Channel, CA, USA - 17 SPOT_SRF_2010-11-23 | ecosystem: Environmental > Aquatic > Marine > Strait...
CCTTAGGGTACCATGCAGTTACAACTTTCATCTCAGTCTCATTGGTGCTGTGTATCACAGACCACGTTTTCTCAACAACATTACTTGCTTTTACTCTTGTACCGTATTGCATTATGCTATCCTCGGTTGCTTGTGGGATCCATGGGGGCCCATGGGGGTGTCGGTTGAAACTAAAAAACAGGGGCAATTATGCCCGTGTGTGTGTCGGTTGAGATAATAAAAAAGAGGGCGATCTCTCCGCGCAGGAAAGACCACCCTCAAGGGGGAAACTAGAGGTACGCACCCTGTACTAGCAGTACGTACCATAGACCGTTTAGAACGGTGAGTCAGAAGCCGTAGCAGGCTTAGACGCGATGTCCAACTCGAGAAGAGCTGCAGTAAGTGCGTCTTGCTTAGACTGTTTAAGGTCGAAGCTAACAGCACGAACAGCGGCAATACGGGCGTTAGTACCAGCTTTAAAAGCAGTACCATCTTTCCGCTTACCTGCAGGATAGTCACGAAGCTCAAACAATAAATGAGCAACGGCACCATTCTCCAGATCATCCTCGATGTCTGAGCCTTCTGCATCCTGAATAGATACAGGCGGCACATCAACATCCATTGCGCCATACTTGGCATTGGTGCTGTACCAGAACCCACCATCATTGGCTTGTTTAAGACCTATTTCAGCCAGACCATCACCACTAAGATGAGCTCCGTACTGCAGGCCAAACTTACCATTATAGGGTCTACGTAACTTGCAAGCAGCAATAGTTACATTAGGTACAACAACGGTTCTGACTTTAACATTGGCATTTGCCATGATATTTCTCCACTTGGTTAGATTACACTAGGTTAGTGATATCCGAAGCGAGAAGCCAGATCATACTGGCATCCCAAGGATACCTTTAAGGAGCCGAAGGCTCCCTGATAATTACGCATAGATCCATCTAATTGTAACGATGATAGCCCCTGAAGGATCCAAGGGCTACGACTTTACAACAGAGATGTAACAATGTGACCAGCTAAGGATACGATGAACAGTATCGACAAAGCAAGAAACACATGACACTTAGCCCGAGCACGCCTGTACCTTGACACATCTTCGGAGTACTGAAGGTCAAGTAACTGCGAGATCGGAGTAGCACCTCGACGCTTAGGCTTGAGATACTTAGAAAGAATCTCGAGAATACCAAACACGGCAACTGACCCAATGATGCCGAGAGCTGAGGCAGTCAGTAAGATGCCCCACGGGTCAAACAATAGATGTTCCATAACAGTGCTCCATGCCCCTCTAAGGGACTCTAATAAGTATGTGTACCCGCAGACACTATCGGTACTCGAAAGGGTCTTACGGGTTCTCAGGGAGCCCTAAGGGTAGTATGCCCTCGGGGTCTCCGGGATCCCCTCCACTAGCAGATATCTTCGAGACATCTAGGGAATCCTTTAAGGATCTGAAGGATCCTCCATCCACAGGGTGCCACACAGGAACCTCGTGGGATCTCAAGGAACCTCGTGGGATCTCTGAGGGGGGTCTGGACTGTATATTGGGTACTGTATATCTGGGGGTTATACTATGTACTCCCTAAAGACTCTTTAAGTCCTTTAAATCCTTTAAATTCATTATAGTACCTTATAGAGAGAGAGTATACGTAAGAAACACCACCGGTGTTGGAGCTTACCCGACAGTAGCTTAAGACTGATATCCTAAAGGTATCCACAAGATATAGTAGCTTAAGGTACGAGGGGGCCTTAAGACTTTAAGGGCCCCTATAGGTCCTTATAGAAAATACAGATATCTATGTGTAGAGGCTAACACCCCCTCCCCCCTAAGGGGCTATGGGGATCCTCGACACGGCAGGAACCCTTAGAGGTAATACTATAGATTATATTCTTATGGTACTTCTCTCTCTGGTAAACTTTAAGGTCTGGGAGGACTACAAATGGATAACAAGAAGAAGCTAGCATTGGCTAAAGAAGCCCAGAGACGTAAGAAGCTAGCAGATTATGAGAGTAACTTTGAGTTATTCTCTAAAGAACAGATAAAGATCTTAACAAAGAATTCATCACTGGGCTTTGTGCCCTTTGAGTTTAATGATGCTCAGAAGATAGTAAATGAGAAGATCAGTAAACAACTTGAGGAAACAGGCCGTGTCAGGGCCATAATCCTTAAGGGCAGACAAATGGGACTATCGACCTTTGCGACCGCAAGGGTTTTCTGGAAGTCCTACTTCAATGCATACAATAAGTCAGTTGTTATGGCACATGACTCAGCCACATCTGATGCACTCTTCACTATGTCACGGAATACCATTTCCAACATGCCTGAAGAGTTTAAACCAGTCTTTAAGAAATCCAATGCTAAAGAGATCCTGTTTGATCACAATGATTCAGGATACAGACTTTACACAGCAGGATCCCCTGAAGCTGGTCGAGGTACTACACCAACCATTGCTCACCTCTCCGAGGTAGCCTTTTGGACCCATGATGAGAAGATCCTTGCAGGTCTCTTTCAGGGCATATCAGAAGCCGATGGTACGGAAGTAATACTTGAGTCCACCGCTAATGGTGTTGGTAACGAATTCCATAGATTATGGAAGGGTGCAGTAGAGGGAGAGAATGATTATCTTCCTATATTTGTACCATGGTACTTGATGCCGGAATACAGACGAACAGTCCTAGAGCCTGAAGCTTTCGCAGAGACCCTATCAGAGGAAGAGTCTAAGATACAAGAGAAGTATGATCTTGACTTAGAACAGATATACTGGAGGAGATTGAAGGTAGCAGAAGGAGGCCTTAGTAAGTTCCGACAAGAATACCCATTGAGCCCCGAAGAAGCCTTTCAGACTTCTGGAGCTAATGTGTTTAATATTGAAAAGCTACAATCCCTAGTACCCTCAACGGTACTTAAAAGACAACTATTTAACCAGAGTTCATCATCCTTCGAAGATTACAGTGAAGGTGATGTGTCTATATTCGAGTACCCTAAGTTTGATGAAAACTTTGTAATTGGTGCTGACTGTGCATTAGGAGTAGGTCAAGACTCCTCGGCATGTGTAGTAATGAACTCTAGCAATGAAGTTGTAGCTCTATATAGAAATAATAGGATAGACCCCACTCAATACGGAGATTTACTATTCTATCTTGGAAGATATTACAACAATGCTTTACTAGCTGTTGAATCTAATTCCTTAGGTATAGCAACCCTCAATCGTCTCAAGCAGATGAACTATGTTAATCTATACCATCAAACCAAAGTAGCTAACGTGTCTAATGAGGAAGGCAGCCGACTTGGTTGGCGTACAACGCAAGCTACTAAACCCATGATCATAGCGCATCTTAAGAACGCAATCGAGAACGATGACGTTAACCTTGCGTCCCCGCGAATCATCCAAGAGTGTATGGATTACGTGGCTGATGCGAATGGTCGTACCAATGCTATTACAGGCGCACACGATGATACTGTAATTGCAACAGCTATAGCCCTTGAAGTCCTAAGAACCCATAGAGATCGTTTGATCAATACTAAGGTAGGCTTCCAGAACCAGCAGTTTTCGGAGGACCAAACTAGCTGGCTATAACTGAGAAAGTTTCCCCATTAGTCCTCCAGCTAACGTTTCGGTTTAAGGTGACATACACGTTTCGGGAAAGAGAAGCTATTGGAACCCGTTTTTTATTAATGATTGACTGAAGGATCGAGATGATCCTAACTAGAGGAATTTAGTATGAATGATCCAGATGGATATATGGAAGCAGTAACAGATGACGAGTTGATGAACATTATCCACTCTGAAGTAGCAAACTCACAAGGTAACTTCCTTGATTCCTCTGATCTATCAGATGAGCGAGAGAAAGCAACATACGAATATGCGATGCAACCTATAGGGCACTTAGCCCCTCAGGGTGTATCTAAAATTGTGTCATCAGACACCGTTGAGGCAATTGAGGGGTACTCTGCAGTACTTTCTGAGTTGCTACTCAATAATAAAAAATTAGCAAGATTTATACCACTACAGCAAAGTGCGACTGGTGTTCACCAAGCTAGGGTAGCTTCTGACGTAGTTAACTACTGTATCTTTAAAAAGAATAAAGGTTGGGAGATTATCAACACTTGGATGAAGGCTGCACTTCTTTGGAAGAACGCAGCGGTAGTCTGGGAGTACGTAGAGGACTATGACTTTACCTTTGAAGAATACGAAGAGATTACCCCTGAAGCCTTGGATGTGCTGCTTGCAGACTCTGAAGTAGAAGTAGTAGGTGACTTGTATATAAATGGGGTTGGTGTGTACGAAGAAGTACGTATCAAGCGTACCCATAACAAAAGTGGTATTAAGATCCGTAACATTGAGCCAGAGTCTTTCCTTATAAGCGCAGGAGCTTCCTCTATAGAAGATGCATCCTTTGTAGGTCTAAGAACAGAAATGACTCGCTCAGAGATTCGTAAACAGTATCCAGATCATGCAGATAGCATTGACTGGGACAGTACAGGTAATGATAGCCATACCTTTGCACAAGCTATTAATAATGAGAAAGCTGCCCGAAGAACCTCAGTGGGTCTTAGCAACACTAACTTTACCCAAGTGCAATTGACAGAAGCTAATCAACTAGCTAGTGTCTTAGAGTGCTGGATTAGTGTTGACCGGGATGGTGATGGTATCTCAGAACTTAAGCGATTTATTACAATTGGAGATCATGTGCTCTTTGAAGAAGATGTCGATTGTATTCAAATAGCTGAGCTTAAGGCCTTTGATATCCCTCACGAATGGGCTGGTCTGTCTATGGCAGATATGACTCGTCCTGCTACATTAGCGTCTACTGCTATACTGCGTGGTTTTGTTGAGAACACTTACTTGACTAACTACTCACCTAAGTTGGCAGACCCTAATGTTGTAGACTTCTCTGCACTTCAGAATATGAAGCCAAAACAAATTGTACCTACTAACGGAAACCCTGCAATGGCTGTTAAGAACATGCCACCAGAGTCTCTGTCTACAGGTACTGTGCCACTGCTTGAGTTCTTGCAGCAGCACAAAGAACAAGCCAATGGTCTGTCAAAGGCAGCCCAAGGACTTAATGATACTCTCTATGTGTCTGGTAACTCAGAACAGAAAGTATCTTCTGTGCAAACAGCAGCACAAACCCGCATTCAACATATCGCCAGAAGATTCATGGAGACCGGCCTAGCCGCCCTTTGTGAAGGTGTGTATAAGACGATGAAGATGGATATGGGTACCCAATCAATGAAATATTACGATCGCAATAACTTCTACAGCACTGTTGATGTTAAGGACCTTCCTAGTGAAATGATGTTACAGGTAGAGGCAGATGTGGGAGATGCAAGTAATAAAACTGTGATGGGTAAAATGGCAATGATAGGTGAAAAGGTTTTACCTGCTCTCATGCAAGCTGGGTACAAAGGGGCAATAGACCCTACAGCTCCAGCAGTCATTGCTTACAAAACCATTGAGGCGTTAGGTGAAGATCCATTAGACTACATAGTAGACTATACTTCCGATGAGTATAAGAAATCCGCAATGGAAGACAAGAAGCAACAGTCGATGCAAGATCAAAAAGCTAAAGAACTTGCCACTCAAACCCAACAAGCTAAGCTTGCTTTGGATCAAGCAAACGTTGACTATACTAATATACAGTCTCAGAATGCAATCCAAGATAACCTGAAACAGCTTGTAGTTGCTTTAGATAAATCATATCAAGAATGGTCAAGATTAAGTATATCTGCAACAAAAGAAGGGGCTGATGTCCCGGAACAACCTGACGTACAACAAATGTATCAGATGGCTCAGGGTTTAATTAGTCAAACTATGACCTTACCAAAAGGTGCGCAGCCACAGCCTAATCAACCTATGGGGCCAGAAAGTCAAGGCATTAACCCAGAGGCTATCAAAGCTATGCTCGAACAAGGCGGTGGAGGTATGATGTAAGGGGGTGATCCTCATCTAACGAGGGGCCCGAAAGGGCCCTTCAACTTACGACACTAACCAGAGGAGATATAGTGGATAAGTATAAGAACGGGGCTAAACGAAAGTTTAAACCCAAAATGGACCAAAACACTGGAGAGTACAAAGCTAATCCCTTTGGGGACTCTCAACAAGCACTAGCTACAGCTATGTTTGCTAAGAAGGAAAGAGATGAATTCTTTACTGAAGCGTACTCTGACATCTTAGTTGACTTGTTTACCCAGTGGCTAGTAACAGAACCCCATTGTCTCAAAGAGCGTGAGTACTTGTACCACGTAGCTATGGGCTTAGGTTCTGTAAAAGAACGTCTAATTAATGTGGAAACCTTTGGGTTTAACCAAGAGTTAATAGACCATAATAAATCTCAAGAAGGAGATAATAATGGACAGTAAGATACTGGACAAAGCAATTACATCAACAGAAAATACAGTTAACGCTATGATTAAAGAGTTAGCTGCAGGCCCGGGTAAAGCCCGATTCCATGCAGAAACTTTTGTTCATGCATGTAATGCTTTAAGTAAGTTAAATGAAATTAAGAAAGAAACCCGAGCCCCTAAGAAGAAGGTGGCGGTTAAACAGGACTAATATAGGATAACAAATTATGAGCAATGAAAACAATACAGCCTCTACCCGTTCGGATGACGCTGGTTTTTACGCTGGTCAAGATGGTCAATCTATCGATGACATTCCAGTTCCCATGGGACCAATGGGTGCGGCTTTAGGCCTCACTCCCCCTGAGGAGGAATCTCTACCAAATGATGATGAATCTGATCTTGACCCGGAAGATTCTGCAGAAGAAGATATGCCCGATGATGAAGACGCTGCAGATGAAGACGATACCGATGATTATGAGGAAGACGCTGAAGACGATGAAGAGTATGAGGATGAAGATGATTCTACCCAAGATGACGATTTACCGGATGAAGAGGAAGTAGACTGGGATTATAAAGTTCCTGTCAAGATTGATGGAGAGACAGAATATGTGTCTTTGTCAGAACTTCGTAAAGGTTTTGCTACTGATCAACACTTGTCTAAGAAGGGTAGAGAAGTTAGTGAGCTTGAGAAAGAACTCAAAGAGGAATACTCGGAGAAGACTAATCATGCTTTAGAACTTGGGAGTGTCTTAGCAGCGCAACTACAACAAGAAGAGGATGCGTTAGCTCAGGACTACCATGACTTAGAAACTAAAATTGAGAAAGCTCGTGCAGATGGTGATAACTATGAGTTGAATGATCTCAAGGATAAACGTGAGACTGCCCAAAAGAAATACTGGGCTGCACGTAATAAACGAGAGACCGTGCTTTCTACAGTGCAACAAAAACAACAAGAGCAGTTTCAAGCTCAAGTAGACGAGCTTATGGTTAAGTTTGAAGAAGATATACAAGTTATCTTACCAGAATTTGACTCTGAAGCTGTACGTCAGTTTGCACTAGATGAAGGTGTCCCTCAAGATTTCCTTGATATTATTATGGATGCTAACGTTGTTAAGTTTGTAGATGATTATCGAAGACTTAAACAGAAGACTACAAAGGGTTCTGTAAAACGTAAGACAGCTCCTAAAGCAAAGGGTATCCCAACTAAACGTAAATCAACAGCCTCCCAACGGAAAGCTAGAGATGCTAACGCCCTTAGGCAAAAGGTATTATCTGGTGAATCTAATGAAGAAGGCGAATTAGAGTTTCTAAAGTCATTAAGCAAGTTCCGCTAATTATAGATTCAATCAATTATAATATAAGGAAATTTAAAAATGGCTGCAACAAATTTTGTAACTACCGGTACTCTTTCTGAGAAGCAAGATCTGGCGAACTTTATCTCCATGATTTCTCGTGAAGAGACTCCATTCCTGTCATCTATTGGCAAAACCACTGCTAAAGCAATCTACCATGAGTGGCAGACTGATGAGCTCGTAGCTCCCGGTTCTGGCGCTGTTGCTGAAGGTTCTACCTTCTCAACTGTAGCTGGTGCTCAGACTGCTGGTGGTGACCGTACTCGTCTGGGTAACTACACTCAGATTAACTCTAAGACCGTACAGGTTTCTGGCACTAAGCGTGCTGTAGATCAGGCCGGTGTTGCTGACGAATATGCATACCAGCTCAAGAAGCGTGGTACTGAACTCCGTCGTGACCTCGAGCATGATGCCGTACATAGCTTCCACAGCAAGAACGGTTCTGGCACTCGCACTATGGGTGGCTATCAGGCTTACTGTAACGATGCTGCTCTCGTAGTAAACGGTGGTGAAACTGCTGCTTATACTGCTCCGGGAACTACTGGTATCGGTACTGCTGGTGTTATTAACCGTGGTTCTGCTGATGCTAACCTTAACGACATCGAGCTAAGCCAAGTTGATGACGTTATGCAGGCTATCTATGAAGCTGGTGGTAAGGCTACTACTTTGATGACTTCTCCGCTGAACAAGCGTACCTTGTCTTCTAAGGCCCATGCTACTGGTAACAACACTGTACGTAACGTAGACGACACCGGTAAGATCCGTCAGAGCATTGAGTTGTTCGACAGTGACTTCGGTGAGATCCGCATTGTACCTAACTACATTATGGGTCTTGCTCATAACACTGGTTCTGGCGCTACTACTAACTCTGCAAACTTCTCAGCGTTAGTATATGATCCCTCGTTCTTCAAGGTTGCTACTCTGCGTCCTCTTCAGGAAACTGAAGTTGGTCAGCAAGGTGATAGCACTATCGGACAGATCGTAGAAGAGTGCACACTAGCTGTTACTAACCCTAAAGCTTGTGGTATGATCGTAGGTCTTGGCGGTGCATAACCCCTAGTACCTTTGGGGCTCCCTTATGGGGGCCCCTTCTTTTTACCTATGGAGGATAAATGGATAACCAAATTAAAGGCAAGATAGCAGATAAGAAGATACAAGTACACCAAGATGTAACTGAATATCTTAACTACGCTAAACAATCCCGAGATACTCAAAGCTCTGGGGGAGATGCCTCACACTACCGATCTTTTGCTGTGATACCTGATATCGTAGCTGTTGAGATCCTTGAAAAACATGGTATGAATTTACATCATACAGAGTTTATGAGCAACAAGGAAGACGTTGCTAAATTAAAAAGAATTATAAAATCAGAGTACCCGAATCTCTTAACATCTAATGTAAGTAGAGGTCGTGGTTAAAACATAGGAGACAATAAATGTCAACTCCACTATACGATGCTTTAGTTACAAAAGTTAGATCATGGGTGAACAGAGATTCAAATATAATGACCGATGCTCTTGTTGCTGACTTCTTAGATTACTCAGCTGATTTCTGTTACAGGAAACTAAGAATACCACCTCTTGAGCACACATATACATACTCTGCAGTAACAAGTAGTGGCGTGGGTGAAACAACCCTTACGCTTCCCACAGACCTTTCAGAGATTATACAGATACGTAAGTTAGACTCAGAAGGTAATAGCTATGTATTCGATGAGAAACTCTCTCTACTAGCTATGCAAGATAATGACTACACTCATAAGCAAGAGTCATACGCCCGTAAAGGCCCTTCAGTAATCTTCTACCCTGAAGCTAAACTTGGGGATACCTATGAAGTACACTACTATAGAAGGCTTACTGATTTAGACGCAAGATACTTTGTTAACCAATCTAACATAGACGCAGGGTTAGCAACAGCTTCTACTGTTGACGCTGAGGGTTCTGTAGAGTTCCCAGCATCAAGCGGTAACTACTACGTAGGTGCAGAAGTACCTAATTGGTTAAGAGATAGTAACGAAAGAGTTTTACTATGGGGTGCTGTAGCTCATGCATTTGACTACGTTGGAGAGGATGAAAGGTCAGCTAAATATACTGCCCAACAACTCCAAGGTATACTCGAGTTAAATCAGGAAGAAATTCAAAGAAAAGCAAGAGGTGGGTCTCACATACAGACTTACTCTAACACTGCTCAATTTTAAGGAGATGTCATAATGGCTATTGAATATACACCAGAATCTAGCTTAGTGGCAGATCCTGCAGAGGGTGGGAGCTTTAGTGCTTCCAATGATGCGGAGCTTGCTGGTGCTCAGTCATTTGCAGCTCAGGCTAAACTAAGTGAGATCGCAGCAGCTACTAGCGAAACTAACTCAGCTAATAGTGCTACAGCATCTGCAGGTTCAGCTACAGCAGCATCTGGTAGTGCTACACAGTCTGCTGACTCTGCTACTGCTTCTGCAACATCTGCTACTCAGTCTGCAACATCTGCAACATCTTCTGCTAATAGTGCAACATCTTCTGCTAATAGTGCAACTGCGGCAGCTACTAGTGAAACTAATGCTGGTACTTCTGCTACTACTGCAACTTCCAAATCATCATGGGCAAGTACGTCAGCTACTAATGCATCTACTAGTGAAACCAATGCTGGTACTTCAGCTACTGCAGCTTCTAATAGCGCTACAGCAGCAGCTACTAGTGCGACTAATGCATCAGGCTCAGCTAC
>Ga0181394_1001421_pt1 | contig 10347 bp, 22 predicted proteins | sample 17SPOviralmetaG_FD_130123 | JGI IMG/M metagenome (GOLD analysis project Ga0181394, IMG submission 130123) | Marine viral communities from the oligotrophic San Pedro Time Series (SPOT) site, San Pedro Channel, CA, USA - 17 SPOT_SRF_2010-11-23 | ecosystem: Environmental > Aquatic > Marine > Strait...
ATGTTTGCTGAGCTATTAAACTCGACTATTTTTTTCCAGATTTCTGGATCTTCATATCTTTCAACTTGATCATATACGTTTACATCACCTGTTGCAAAGATTCCATGGTGTCTCATCATCCATGAATCGAATGAATCTCTCCAGTTTAGAAGAACACCATCAGCATCTGTTAGAACAACATTACTCATATATGTACCCCTGTATTCCAGCCCATCGGGCTGTTTTGCCTTCAATGGACTTTTTAAATTTAGCTACCATTTTCTTAACTGCAGCTAGTTGACCTGGAGTCCACTGACCCCAGACTGAAAGAGCGCCACTCATGCTGGTAGCAAACTCATTCCAAGGTTGAGCGACTCTTTGATCTTCCAAGTCGTTAACCAATTGCCTCATTCCAGGCTGGTTTAAGAAAGCAAGTTTTCTTTGACCAACTCTGGCCGTACGCTTGCGCTGAATAGCGATTTGACGCCATTCTTCTGAGGTTCTCTTACGACCCCAGATGCTACCATGTTCGTGTAGGTTAACTTCCTGTTGGAAGGTCATTGGGATTTGATCATTTACTTTTTTCATTATTTCTTCCTTGTTTTATTCCTTATAATACTAATATACTATAAAAAACAAGGAATGTACACCTTTTTTTTCAAAAAGATATACTTTTTTTAATGTGTAACATTTATGTCACAGATTGTCGTACTATTGATTTAACTAAAGACTTAGGAACTTTTTGCTCTTGTGCTGTTTTTATCTTAAGTTTCCTTTGTGAGATAGATTGGTTTCTACCTTTTTTCTTATTTTTTGGATCAAATCTGTTAAATTTAGCCATGATCTCCTTACCTTACAATTTGGACAAAATTGGTTATAGTCTAGCTCCGAGCCACATGATGGGCAATATGATACAGTAAAAGTCAATCTAGCAACTTTGTAAAAGTCGCAGGACCAGCAATACCATCAGGTGTTAACCCATTATCTTCTTGCCAAGCTTTTAGTGCTCTTTCAGTACCAGGACCAAAGTCTCCGTCAGCAGTTATTCCTAATGCTTCTTGCATTATTTTAACTCCATCACCTTTTGCTCCTTTTCTGAGTACACCAATGTCATCTAATATCTCTTGAATATCGTCGTCATCAGTTCCTAGATCTTCTACTGACATACCTAGAACTTCCATTGCATGAGTGTATCTTTTTTGTCTGTCTGCAAGTCCTATGTTTCCACCGTTAATTCTTTTTGTCATCTTCACGACGTCATCAGTATCAGCAATTGAATTAAGATTATTTGCATCCCAGAACCAACATGCACTTTCAACGGCTCCTTTTTCAGTAGCTACATATTCAGCGGCTTCTTCGGCGGACATTCCAATACTTGCACCAAACTTTGTATAGTTATCTCTTCCAGTAAGTTGCTTTAGTCCACGACCTCTAAATAACCAACCATCTCCTTCATTGACGTTACCCATCTTATATTTACGAAACTCGTCCATATAAACATAGTTTGCAATCATTTCTGGTTTACGATGATACTCATCAGCATCTCTCTTAGGAGGATTTCCAAAATATCTGCCAAAAACAGCACGTAATGCTTTTGCAGAATAGTTTAAGTTTTCTTCTAGTCTCTTGAAGTTTGCACTTTCATGTGCGCACTGACTCAAGAAATGAGCTACTCTTCTTTCTGTTGTGATTCCATATTTTGGAAGCATATCACATAATGCTTCGTACCAATCTTCAACTTTATTATTGTTTGGAATTATTGGTGATAAATGATCTTTAGTAAATTCGAAATCAAAAGCCATCTCCGAATCCTCCTCTTGTGTTATCTATTTCTTCTGCTAGTTCTGAAAATCCACCAATGTGTTTATCATCCCACCATATCTGAGGAACAGTTCTTGCGTTTGGCATTTTTTCAAAAAGTTCATTCTTAAAATCTTCGTTTCGTATACTTTTATACTCGTATTCTATTCTATACTGTTTGCAAATAGCAATCGCTTGATCACACCACCCGCATGCTGGTCTACCATAGATGACAACCATTTAAATTCTCCTTAGTATTATATATAATTTACTCTTTATCAAGTAGTGTTGCCTTACCATCTTTATCAAGTAGTTTTGCCTTACCATACTCAAAATCAATTATCTTTTCTTGTTCTAAAATATCTATAATAGTTACTGTAAGTTCTTGTTCTTTTCTTAAAAAGAATAGTTTATCTTCTATTTCTTTTAGTTGTTTTTCAAAATAACTTATTTCGGATTCTTTTCTTAATCTTTGTTCTATGAGATCAGTCAGAAATACTATCTTATTATTTTTTGTCACTTGGCTTCCATTTATATTTTTCTTCAATAGCGTATTGACAGCCTTGAATGTAATCTCTATCTTCTTCTGATAGAACAGACCAAAACTTACTTACTGTCTCTATTTGTCGTGTTACTCTTTGTGCATCATCTATGTGGATATTATTTTCCATCATCTTTTGCAACACGTCCATTCTTTCTTTAATCTTTTCTTTCATCATCAATCACCTGTAGGACCCATTTTAATTCTTCTGCGCATTTCCATAACCACATACGAGTCATTTTATCGTTTGCCTTTTGTCTTTCTTCCATGAGTTGTTTCATTCTCATCTCAACGTATTCTCGTGGTTCTTTTTTTCTTCCTCTTCTCAAAAGCCCATCATCTCCTTTGTCATGATGTAATCTCTTACAAAATCAGATCTTACGATATCTACCCAACCAAAGTTAATAACTCTAAAGAATCTCATTTGTTCTATTAACGATACAAACTTAGTGATTCCTTCTTTTTCATCTTTACGACTAAAGTCAGTTTGGTTATGATCTCCACAGAATATAACCTTACAATCATTACCGACTCTTGTAATAATAGAATCAAGCTCATGAAAGTTCATGTTCTGCATCTCATCGACTAGTAATATAGTTCTGTCAAAAGTAACTCCTCTGATAAAAGATGTAGTTTCAAACCCCACTGATTTAGTTGTGGTAAGTTTTCCCCAAGCTCCGTCATATCCAAATAGTTCTGCACATATAGATTTATAAGGTGCTTTATATGGTTCTTCTTTTTCCTCTTTAGTTCCTGGAAGATGACCACCATCTCTTGTTGAAACCATAGAACGAATAATTAAAAGTTTATTATATTGCTCATATTTAAGCATTTTACTAAAAGCTAAATAAAGAGCTATGAAAGTTTTACCAGTTCCTGCACTTCCGTTTAGTACTAGGTTGTGGCCTTCGTCCCAGGCTTCAAACGCTTTCTTTTGATTTTCGGTTATAGGATCAATATGCTCTAACTCATCAAGAGCAACTCGTAACTGGTTACTTTTTTTCATTTATTTTATCCCATATCCATTCATGCCCATAGAACATTAAGCTACCTGCAGGAATACTTGCAAGTGATAATCCAAGCGTGTACCATAAATCGCCACCTGTAACTAATGCGTAACTCATAAACCATGCAACACCTAATAACTGCCAGGTGCAAGTTTTTATAATACGTCTCATATATTAGTCCCAACCCATAATAATTTTTGTATCTTCTGGAACCATATCCATGCTAAATGGCGGATCATAAACAAGTTCTCTTTTTACAGATCTAACACCAACTACTCCTTTCGGAGCTTCTTCAATGTCTTTACATATTTGATCTGCAAAGGGACACATCATACTTGTAAGAGTATGTTTAATATATACATCTCCTTCTTCATTGACATCTAGTTCATATATTAACCCTAGATCTAATACACTTATACTTGGAATTTCAGGATCATGCACACAACGTAAAGCATCAATGACCTGTTGTGTCAATGGCATTATAGACATTAGTCATAACCAAGATGAGCAACATGATCATATCTTTGACCGTCAAATACACAAATAAATTCTAATCCATTTGCATTAGCATGTACTCTATGATAGACTCCGTCTTGTATTAATACAACATCACCTTTTTGAACTTCAATTGTTTTATCATCGAGTTCCATAGTTCCCCAACCTTCCATAAACATATAGACTTCTTCTTGACCAGCGTGTTTATGTCCAGAAGTGCTCATATCCGGATTTAATTTTGTTGAACTTAACACTAAATTTTTTAATAATTTATTGTCCTTAACAACATATCTTTCATCCTCTTTGACAACTTTTCCTCCTACGTCTATAAAGGTTACTTTTTCTTCAGTGTTTATCATGTATTCCTCATGTTTTAATAGTATTATTTTTACCCGATCCTTCTTTAATTCTTTTAAGATTATCTTTCCATCCGTCATCTGTCTTACTTAGTAATGATCCTGTACCACCAATAACTGCCGGGAATACTAACATTTGAATTAAATCAGAATCGCTCTTTAATTTTTCTTGTAGTTCTATATATGAGCAGTTTACAATGAAACTTTCTTTAGTCTTTATGTTACGTAGTGTGTAATTAGGCACCTTGATATCCTTTCCACCAGTTGGGAGCTTCGCGACCCCACTGCCACTTAGCAAATGGTTTAGCTCTGTGATAATAGTTTTGATAAGCTTGCACCGCATTGCCTTCGACTTTACATTCTGGATAATGACTCATTGCTTGTACAAACTCGGTTCTTTTGATATTCGGTATATTTATGGGTGGAGCAGCAAGAATCATACCAAGTTTATTCCAAGTAGCATGAATTTTATTTCTTCTAAATTCATATTCTTTAGCCATAGCTGTAAAATGACCATAGTGCCAATTATAATTTTCAATCGATTCCATAGTCCAAGTTGTGCAAGGATGATACTTATGAACTGCAGTATAATACAATTCATCACGCATATCTTTAAATTCATAGTAAGTTTGCACAGTCTTACCAGATCTAGATCTACGTTTTGTTGGGGAACCATCGAGTAGCCTGTGAGCAGTCGATAGCATTTGAGCAGATTCAACAATCATTTTCGGAACGTGCTTATCACAAAGCATTTCCGCTGCGACTACTGGATCTTCATCTAAAATAAATATGTTCATAATATAATTATATCAAATTTCTTGTTGTTTGTAAACCCTTTATGCGGCTTTTTCCGTATATTTTTTAATGTGTGCATCCACATGACGTTTTTTAGCTCTAATTTTTTCTACTAGGTCAAGTCTACCTTCCTCTTTCATTTCTTTAGCAAACTTTCGTAGTTCAGTTGAATCATTTTGAAGTCTTTCTATTTGAGCTTGGGTCATACATATTCTCCAAAGGTTAAGATGTTAATATTTACTGAGAGTCTAATAACAATCCTGGAAAAGCCTCCTCTACTACATTTCTTTTTACACCCGTTATTTCTTTCTTACAAATCATTCCACAGAGAAGTTCGGCATCTTCTGGATCAATAGATTCTAATAATTGAATAAACAATTGTTCTCTTTTAGCTTTTTGCATGGCATCTCCTTGTCCGCCAGAAACAAAATACTTCAACTGCGTATTTAATTTTAAGAAATTTGAGGGGGAGCTTTGACCGATATTAGGCGTATAAGGTGGTTTACTGCCTGGCACGTTCCATTTGACAGTATCATCATATGAACCCCTAAGAAAATCTTTTAGAGCCCAACTTTCGTTATCTTTCAATACCTTTATTTTGGCTTCTTTCTTCTTTTTCTTCTGAGCTTCTTGAATCACTTCACACACCAACAATGGTGTAGGTACATAATTATTCATAATCTCTCCTCATATAAATTCTTGAACACACTCAACTAACCGTTTACATCGTTTTTGTACAAGATATGGAAAAACCTTTCCTTTGTTTCTCTTAGGATCTTGACTCTCAAAACTATTTATAATTTCTTCCTTTATAGCATCAGGAGTTTCTGTTAAATCAATCATTTTTTTATTACGTAAGTAATTTCTATAGATTGTATCACCCATGGCTTTTTGAAGATCTTCTGCTTCTAACCATGCGTCTATTTTCTTTTTAGTAACCGGCGATTGTCTTCTTTCTTCAACAAAAACATTATCATCAGATAGTACATTAGGAACACCATCACCACCATCACCTTTAAAAATATGTGTTTGAGAATACAGTCTTGGATTCTTATCCTTAACAAATTTCTTAAGCATTGGCGAGAACTGTTTGATGTTTTCATACTTATGTAGTTGAATAAAATCATGATCTGCAGATATTATCATAACTGGTTCATGCTTACCAAACTCTTGAGTTTCTAAAGCAAGCTTAGCGATAACGTCATCTGCTTCACACTTTGGTTGATGCATAACTTTATATGGAAAGTGATCTCTTATCTCATCTCTCACCATATTAATAATTCTAAAAGCTTCGTTCCAATCAATCTTTGATTCTTCACGATTCTTTCTTCTTTTATATTTGTACTGAGGAAATACATCGCGCCTCCAGTTACCAGCACCATCAGCAACTACTACGACTTCGCCATATTCATTTTGAAACTTTTGTCTATACATTCGTATAGAGTTTAAGATCATATGTCTTAATAAATTTTCTTCAACATCTAATCTTTGGACTACAAGATTGCCTATAGCCACTGCATTATAATCAATTAAAATCATGGTAATTTACTCAATTTATCTCTAATATACCACAAAACGTACACGATAGCTGCACCAATAATAAAACCTAGAAAAAATTCCATAGTAACTCCTTTAATAATAATATATTATAACACAAATTTAATAAAATGTAAACAATTATTTTTCATTGTCCCATTCTTCCATAATAAATTCACCAAAGGCTTGACCTATAATCCACATAAAAACAAGTATGTATGCTGTTATGATTAACAATAATGGTATAACTAGTAATTTAATCCATGTTGGTTTATTTTTTAACCAATGAACTAAATTTTTGATTTTATTTTTTAATCCGTCTAAGAAGAATTTTCCTATAGTCCATCTTACTAATCTCATAATTATTAAGACAGGCGAAGTAATAACATCAAATAATAATAGAAATAAATCGACGAGTAAGTCGATAATATTATCGACATTGAATATTTCACGTAGTTTACGCAGGTTCACCGATCGCATATTTAGAACCGAATGTTTTAATTACTTCATCTTGACTAGCGCATACGACCTTTTGAATATCCATCATTTTACCGTATTCCGTGACAAGTTTTTTAGCATATTTTGGTATTTCTTTAGGATCGTTAGCCGCATTTATACATTCATTTACCGAATGAAAATGAGGATCTTTAAACACATAAGCTTCTTGTGTTCCATCAGCATAAACACCTGCAAAAATAACCACCATTAACCAATAATTCATTCTAATATCACCTTCTTTCTATTTTCTAAATGTTGCTCTGCAATCTCTTCCTTTGACTGCCCATGATATTCTACAGCATGATGCTCCTCAATCATCTTTTGATTTACGTTTGTATCAAAACACCAGACTTCACCAAGGATTCTACCGAATTTACCTTTCGCATCTTTATGTGTCTTGATCTTTACACCACCAGCAGTTATCCATTTCTTTAAGAAAGCTGAAGCTGCTTTTCCATATACCTTTTCTTCCTTATCACTTGTTCTGGATTCTGGTGTATCTATTCCATATAGTCTTACTCTTTCGTTTCTTAACCATATACCAAAACCAAGATCTAAGTCAACGTCAATAGTATCTCCGTCAACTACTTTTACCACTTTTGCTTTATATTCATGCATTTTCTATTCCTTTAACATGTTTTGAATGTATTTTTCCACCGATAAACTCGTTATAATATTTATCATCAAATAGAACTCTTTTGTCAATTTGTTCTTTCATCTCAAAATATGTCATTTCGCCTCTAGTCTTACATAATCTAATTATCTCTCTTTTAAATCTTTGTTCACCGTTTTGTTCTACTAATAATTTTACTTCTTCGTTTGAACCAAAGTAATCTCTCCAATCAGAATCTCTTTTAGAGTGTCTTTTATTAACTTTTCCTTTTAAAGGTTTAAGTTTATGAATCTTCCAAAATAGTTTCTTACCTATATATTTCTTTTGGTTTGATAGATCTGTAATGACATATACAAATCCAGCACAGTTTTGATATGAATACTTTTCAGGATCAAATATCTTGTCTTCATAATACCACATAATATTATATATTAATCTTATATTTCTTTATTGTTTCGTTCCATCTTTTTATTCTTTTTTCAAAGTTATGTGATCCATAACTGTCAAGATCTACTACATGTATTCCGTATTTATCAACTATAAAGTTTGCTGGAGTATAATCTAAAAAGGTATAAGCACCTGGCCTAAAAACTAATTTATCATATACATGTTTCATATCATTATTAGTCGGAGCAACTCCTTTAACGAATTCACTTTGATATATTAACACGTTATCTTCAACTTTAAATTCAAAATACGGAACATTAATTTTTCCATCGTATTTAAAATCGTCTTCTTTTAATTTTTGAAGTCTATCAGCATGTCTCAAAGCTTCATCAGATGAAGTATAAACATTATGCTTTAAAATTGAAAATGATGTTTTTCTGTAGGTTTCTTTATTATGATCGAAATATTCATATTCACGTGAAAACTTATATCGCGGCAGTTCATTCATAATATTATATATTAATCTTCTTCGTCAAGATCCTTTACATGGTCCGGAACGATATCATTTGCACAATTAGGGCAATACTGAGGTTCGTACTGTGAAGTTATTTGAGCTTCGCATTCACAGTACTCACACTCGATATAATATACTTTCAACTTTGACATCAAAAATCAATTTCGCATTCTCCGCCTGCACAAGCGGCTGCACCCAGAGTATCAACTTCAGTATATTTCTTTTCAGTTAGATCATCTTCCCAAGTAATGGTATTAAAGTTCTTATTGATCTTGTTCCATTTATGCAATAGATAAGAATCTTTAAGACAGTACTCAGCCTGTTTAACATCTCCGCCTAGATAGTTTTCTGCAAAAGAATTAAATCTACGGACCCAGTCCTTTTTCATAGCATTATCTGATGTTTCAAGGGAAAGATCATCACCCATTCCTTGGGCAGTAGCACAAGCCTGCCATAGATTTGGAAAAGCGTCAAGTCCATCTACTACTAGTCCTGACGCGAATATTGCAGCAGTATCATACTTTTTGACCATTTCTTTTGCAGAAATGACTGCTGTGTTCGGCGCTTGGTTGTAGTCTTTATCTCCTGTCGGAGGAAGAAAAGATATTCCAGCAAAAGAATGTCTGTTTTCAAAGACATATTTTTCTACTTTATCCCAGTCATCTACAATGATAGTATTGGACACGTTATGTCTCACTCCTTCATCTGCGCAAAGTTCTATATTAGTTCCAGCTTCAACCCAATGTTTCTGAGCAAGCTTTACTTTTTCCAAATGATTAACACCTAATAGATCATCTTTAAATATAGAACCTTTTTTTGGTAATATTGGAAATGATACGACTACATCTGATCCAGTTGCTGACCATACAGAATCTTCTACCATGAATGGGTTTGATTTTTGAATAGCAGCTGTTACTTCTGAATCTTTAGTCATTTGTACGTTTCGAATGTACATTTCTGAATGCTCTGCATGAATGCCTGATCCTGTTTGTAATAACACCGATGCGTTTCCAGAAGGTTTCACACACGTGGTTCTGGCTGCAGGATTGATTCCAATTGCTTCCGCAACTTCTCTATTAACTTCCTTAACAATTTGAGCTCCTTCTTCTAATACTTCAGCGTCAAATAAGACATCAGGGTTGTTCATCCAACCTGTAATAGATGCTCCTATAAGTGCTTCTCTATCAAAGATCTTTTTACTTGTTTCACCTAAGAATTTAAATTCTGTATATCCAGCTTGTAAAGTTCCTAAGATAGAAGCTGCTCTACATGCTTTAAAGAACTCTTCTTTTGATGTACATTTCCCACCGTTTATTTCTGTTAAGTTACATCCTTGCCAACCAGACTTTCCTTTGATCTGTGGAAACATTCCGATCTCAACACAAGGATTAGTAGTATGCTCTTTTGAATTTACAAACACAAATCCTGGCTCACCAAATTCTTTAACACTTTGCATTAGTTTATTAAACTCTTCTGGTGAAGATTCATTTCTTACTATAACTGCAGAGTTATTTGATCTTCCTCTTTGTGGATTATCCATAAACCAGTTACCGGTCTTTGCACTCATCATTTCTTCATCATCTGGCGAGAACAGGCAGATAGTAGCAGATCTACGAACACCACCACTTAATACAGCATCTGCCGTATACATTACAATATCATATACCTGAATAGGACGTAACTTCTTTTGATCTTTTGAGTCAATTATTGTTGCTTGTAGTAAGTGCTCAATTTTATCTAATGCAAGTCTTAGTCCATCTGGTCCTGGCGCTTTAAATCCACCAGATATTTTTGCACCCTTTGGTCTTATCTGTGAAAGATCAAAG
>Ga0181394_1001422_pt1 | contig 10346 bp, 10 predicted proteins | sample 17SPOviralmetaG_FD_130123 | JGI IMG/M metagenome (GOLD analysis project Ga0181394, IMG submission 130123) | Marine viral communities from the oligotrophic San Pedro Time Series (SPOT) site, San Pedro Channel, CA, USA - 17 SPOT_SRF_2010-11-23 | ecosystem: Environmental > Aquatic > Marine > Strait...
CAATGGACATCTCTATGGACGTTTCAATTTTGGGAATGGACAATGATTATGTAGAGTTTCTCCCAGAATGTAAGAAGTTAGAAGATGGAACTTTAGAAATCACAGAAACTCCAAAAGATAACCCGAACTATTTCTTCAATGATTATCAAAGGAAAGGGGATATATACAATGTTCCAAATGGTCAGACAGTCCACAAGACCTCTTGGTTTGAAAGTAGAGTAATCATTGATTTTCTCTCAACAATGTATCCTGAGAGTAAGCCGAGGGTTGTCAATTACAATCTCCAAAAGACGGAATCGATCCGCCAATTCTTTCTCACACGCCCATTAAACAAATTTGATTATTCACCAATGGAATATATAGAAACAGAAGAATGATTAATTGGGGAAGCAAAGGGGATATCTCTTTCCACTATGATGGTAAGTTGATTGTTTCAAAACCATTGACCGAAACTAAAACTCGCAGTTATTATTTCACTGCTGCCGAGCAATTATTAATTGATGGACTAAAAGGAGGGGAATCCCTTTTAGACCTCAGAAAAAGATTAACAAGATTTATGAAAGCATTCTCAAAGGAAAGTAAATATTGGAGGGATATTGAATTAAAAACTCCTCTCGATAGGGATATCATATTCTATACAGGTCTTATGCTTATCAAGATGAATGTAGTAGATGCTGATGGGGTTGATGAAGGGATACTCATTATGCCAAAGAAAGAAACCCTTGCTCGTCGGCAATAGTATATGTGCCTTCCTCTTCGGCTGATCCTTCAGACTCACTATAATCTCCATCGGAATCTGAATACATCATATCATTCAGTTTGATTAATTCCATAATATATTCACTCCATTCCTTTTTATCTTTCTCCAATAAATATTGACCGATAAGTGACATCTTTTCTAAATCCATTTTTAATAGTATCTTTATTTTATTTTTAAACATAAAATTAAAAATTAAACTCCCGCTCCCGGACTGATCGATTCAATCTCCGCCGCCGCTTTTTTATCTGCGAGTACTTTGCTGGCGAGTAATTCAGAAACTAAATCTAATGTCGCAGGCATCTGCTGATCGACTTTAAAGATAATAGCACTATCTAAATCAACTCTTGCAAAAGATCCATCAGGTTCGTGGATGCTACATCTTACAACTGTGATAACTCTATCAATAGTATTTGTGAAAGTTATTTGTCCGTTTCCATTGAGATAATCTCCATATGGATTTGCTTTGTTTGTGATAGAGACAATAGGTAAAGTTATTCCAGAAGTTTTCCCTCCCAGATAATTATTCTCTAATAAGATATCTGATCGAATCGTGTAGTAAGGACGAAGGGTTTTAGTTGGTAATCTTTGTGCTGTAATCATTACTGAATCGACAGGGGAGATAGTTACTGCTGGAGTAACTACCCTAAAATCTTCAAGGGATAAATGAAACTTTCCACCCAAAGCGACGGGATTGGTTATCTGAAAAGAATTGCTACCCACGATATTTCTGCTTTCTTCTATTAAGTTTCCTTGAGGGACATCAGCATTGGTTGTAATAACATTTACATTATTTAACTCAGCGGAAGATCCGTGTGCTTGTATTCTAACTTGTCTGGAAGATGTAGAGTTTGGATTATGAAATTGGTCGTACCGAAATCCCATAATTCCGACAAGACACTGATTCCATAATGTTTCGGGACACAGCCATTCTTCAATAAATAGACCAGAGTTCGCATCAAAGATAGTATATTGTGAGATATTAGTATTCATAGAGACATATTCATTAACCGATCCGTGTTTGGCTGCTCCTGCGAATGATGCATTGAATGTATTATTATAGGGAGTCATTTCTGGAGTGAAGTTATGATTTAACATTGCTTTATTTATTTTGTAGCAATCTTGGTCAGCATTAGGATTAACTGGAATTGAGGTAGAACCAGGATATCCTGCATCGTATCGATTTCCGACTTTCTCTGCTTGGTGTAGAGCACTCAAAGTAAATCTTTGCTGTGTATCATCATAATTAAATAAAGGATTATCGGCACCGAGATAGACACCATATTGATATTCATCTAAATAATAGACTTTCTGTTTGTCTTGTTGTGCGAAAGCATATATCTTTTGGGCGTGATTTGCCCGATCGTTTCCATATATATTTACATTTCCATTATAAAGGATCATTGCAGCGTTTCCGTAGGATGAGAAGTGTCGGTCAAATCCATATGTTCTACCTGCTCCTGTTCCCAATTCTTTTCGGTTTGATTCCGAAGCATTAGCATTAAAGAATATTGCAGGGATTCGATTACCCGTCCTTGTGAATTGGAAACCAATGTTGAAGACAACCTCCCCCGTGAATGGACTTTGTCTTCTAACTTTACGAGCGAAACCAAATGCGAGATCATCATAATCTGCCGTCATTGTCCCCGCAGTTCCTATTACATTCCCAAAGTCAGTGGATGAGACATCGTTTGTTGTTTTATTAGAAGAATTAGCATTGTAGTCAATAAACAGAGGGAAGGATGTCTGTGAAGCCGAAACAGCGGCGTTATAAAGATCGTATCCAAATCCGGGGACTTTTGTCGATCGTTGGAAGTTAGCACCGAACTTAGCATCGGGACTACTATTCATTGAAGCATTATCAAAAAGGTTCATATGAATAAATCGATTTGAAGACAAAGATACTGGAAAAGAAGCATTTTGGGTGTAATCATCAAATAGTTCAGGATAACTTGCCTGAGCATCAAAGAACTTTTTATATTTTAAGAGATTTGTTTCATTCCATTCTTCTCCGGTCATAAATACTTCGTCGGTTTCAAGTTGGAACTCCTGTCCATTGTCATCGGTTGAAAGACCATCTGATGCATTCAGCTCACAACCAGCGACATATATTTCAGGTCTTTTGATACCAATATTTTGATAATTTGAGAGATAATTGTATGCTTCATCAACGTTCCAAGTCCCATTAGTTTTGAACCATTCAGTAAAATAATTTGCTTGATAGTATGTCGCTGATGCACAATGATAGTGTTTATAGCAATCAGTTTCTGAGATAGAAGTAAAAGATTTATCTTCAGTTTGTGATCCCGCAGTATTTTGAGTCTTATAGACTTGTCTTTCAATTAATTTCTGTTCATTTATTTCTTCAGTTAATTGTATCGCAATATCGGTGGGGGAGTTATATCCTGGGATTACTTTGGTCGAGACTAAATTACGAACTTGAAGATAATTTCCAAAGGTCGCGGGATCTCGCATTGCTTCACAATCATCGGCAGTGTAACCTGGGTCGTTTGGGGCTGCGGTCGTGGGAGGAAGATATTGGTCATCATTTGCCGATGGGACTTGGAACTCAAAAACATTATGAGTATCACTTGTCCCTATAGCATTGGCGGACATAGTGACAGTTTTATTTGTAGTTGCTATGACCTCGGCGGTTCCCGCGAATCCTGCTGTAGGGATTTGAAACTTCAATCTCATTCCTAAAATAATCCCCTCACTAGTCGATCCGTGCTTTAATTTAATCAAAGGACTACCTGATATTGATTTACCTGTGACTGATACTGTGACACCGCTAGGAAATCCTCTAAAGGTTTGTTCTCTTGTAAAGATAGTAAATCTGCTATTATCATTCTTTTGACAGATTTTAGTTTCAGGAGTCGCCTTAGAGGCCGAGTAAGGGGAATGGACTTCACTCCAATCAGCGGCACAGATTGCAAGAGGTCTTTGGGGATTGTGTGTTTGTCCCATATCCAATGCTGGTGTTCTTCCAAATCCCGGTAATGATGGGTTTCGTTCCCTTTGGTCAAATGTATCCCAGTCGGCTACGTTTCCCGATCGAACACCAAACCTCCTTGGTAGAAACATATAATTTTCTCCGTTAGAAGTCTTGTAGGGACTAGTGACTAAATTGAGTGTATCATCTCTAATTGGAAAACTTGTGTCTTTATTTGAAGCATTGATAAGACCATATTTTGCAGGGAGTGCTTCATCTCTTAATAATTTCTCATATTCAGTGATTTTAGTTGTCATTGAAGCATTTTCAATATTTTCTCCCTTGATTTGTATTTCTCCGGTTTGACAACCTAACTCAGAGATATAACTTGAATGAACTGTTACTTGATCTCCAACTTTAAGATGCATACCTGTCCCCATTCGATTCGTCCATTGGGCGGGATTTGAATTATTATCTGATTGTGCTTCTAAACTCTGTGATCGCGCGCAATCCAGGATAGTAGTTTTGGAGTATCCACTCATTATAATTTATGAGAATAATAAAAAACAAAGTTAATAAAATAAAATCTTATTTAGGCAAAGACAGTTTCAAAGATTCCATCCCGAAGAGAGGCGACCTTGACTACCTGAAGATAGGCACGCATCGTTCCAGCACCCGCCATAGTGACACGAGTGTCGTAAAGTTCAATGCCTCGGCTATTGACCCGCTCCCCCTTGTTCAGGCGATATGATGTGTAGAAGAACTTCTGGGCAAGTTCATCCTCTGCTGGGTAATCTTCAAACTCAAAAGCACCAGGAGTTTCGCCGGCATCCACTCCCGCCTTAGTTGCTAGAAGACCCTCACCGCGATATAAATCACGGGAGATGTAAGGCATTCTACCCTCAGACGAGAAAAGGTTGTGGAAGTGTCGCGCATTGTTGGAGACATCGATCGGGTAGAGGAAGTTATCATTGTATTTGAGATTGGTCGTAACAGTGCCGACAGTGAGCGCGCTTATAGCGGGACCCTCCGCGCAATAATTATTGAGGAGTGCCTGAGAATCATCACTCGTGACTTGAGTTCCGACAAATACTTTATTGACGATCCGTCCCGCACCACCGAGGTTCTGAATCAAACCGCCCGAATATTCCGTCGGCTGAACAGTTCTCTTTACGAACTGGTAATCAACATAGGAGAAAGTCATTTGACTATTTGCTTGGCGATACTGCTCCATCATATCCTGGGGATAGTAGATGTAATCGGCAACCATCTGACAATCTGATCGAACAAGAGTGCATTCATTATCAAGACCATCCCCTAAGGTTCCAACAAGTCTTTGGGAATCCGCTGCTGTTGTCTGGGGAGTAAAGGTCAGGTGGATAGACACCTGTTCCGTCATCATATATAGGGGCAACTGATTCATCTTAAGGAATGGGAATAAATCAGCAAGTAAGATAGAGAAGGTAGGTTTGTTTGATTCATCTTGATAATCCCAGATAAGTCTTGTGGGTTCAGGAGCAGTATCCTTGGTAATCGGCTTAGCGATCTCTGTAGCAGCCGATTGCAGGACAGGGTCAGTTCCGTTATCAACCTGAATACTCTTTGCTTCCGTGACAGATTCAAAATTGGAGGCAGAATTACTCGCATTTTTAAAAGGAGAGGCAATTGTTGAAAGACTTGGTGCGATACTCATAAATCGACCCGACATAACCTGTTCCCGCTCCTTGATTGCATCAGGGGGAAGGAAAGAGGTTTCGTAAGCAGAGAAGAAACTAAAGTCTTCAATCTCAGAGATAGTTTTGGTTCCCACACGAAGGGCAGCACGCTGAATTAAACTATGGACACCAATGTTCGCGGGGAAGAAGGCACGACCCAGAGAATCGCTTTTTGCCGCACCATCGGTGGAGAAGGTAATGCGAGAATTAGAGTGAAGGATGCCCTTGTTATCAAGGACGAATCGTGCTTCTCTTTCAGAGAAAATCACAGGATCGAGTATGTCCGTCTGAACATTGATAGCGGTATCGGTTGCAACGGACCCAATCTTCACGAGATCGGGAATCTGGGATGCTTGAGGCTGGGAGGGGGCAGAAGACATTTCCATATTTGTTTATACAAGAGCATAGTTATATTTTAAAAGTGTATTTTAAAATATCATTTATAAAAATATATTTGATATAGCATAAAATGCCGAGAATACCAGCAGGAGAGTTAAATCTTTCAGAGATTAGAAATCTGGCGCGACAACATAATAAAGTTTCAACAATCAAGGGGATAGATAAATTATCTCGGAAAGCACTGATGGGTGAAATCCAAAAGATGGGGTATGAAATCGATCACGCAAAAAAACGTATCAGGCAGGTGAAGAAGACGGCAGCACAAAGGAAGGCAAAAGATCTAAAACCCTCAGCCACGGGTGAAAGGAAACCCCAGAAGAGAACTATCAAGAAAAAGAATAGGGAGGCATTAAAGCAAGGTGGTTCTGCTCCCGTACTCAGTTACGATCGAGGGGAGGATGAAGTTTAAATCCAGAAATTTGATATTTATATTTGAGAACTTATTAACTAAATAAAAGCAAAAGATGCTCACAACAACACACCTTAATTTATGGTCGTGGTTGCAGGATGCCGACTACGACGTATGGTTGTATCTTTACAACAACTATCTCCTCCCTGTCTTGAATGCTAAAAAGATGCATCGCGAAATCCACCGACCTCTGCAATTCAAGAGGATGTTTAAGAATCTCCAGAAGGGGGCGTCTGCGAGGCTGACGAGGGAGTCTCGTTCCTATTGTAGATATCTCGCTGGTGAATACTCGATCAGCACCTCCTCGCTCTTCGCGGGCATTATGGATGAGAACCACTCTCAACAACTTTATCTCTGTGGGATTCCGTTGCAAACTTGGAGTCCCCAAAATGCTTGGGAACAACAAAAACCACATCAATGTTATCTTGATCACACTCGTGGTGGCAAAGAAACTTGTATAGACCAATGTGATAAATTAGATATTCATTATAGGAAGTCTTGGACAAAAGGTAAAATAGTCACACAGATGCTTGCGCACGAAGATAATTGCTATGATTAAACTTTAGCAGGGACGTGGTACAAACCTTCTAATTGGAGACCATCTCGCTGACTTGATGGGACATCCATAAATACAAGACTTTTATCCCCTTCAAAATCTTGAAACTTTTTTTTATATCTCTTATGAACAAATAATAATTTATGAGGGAATTGTTTTAATTCTAAAAATCTTTTTGCTAAGGGGATACTGAATCGATCGCGGTCATCCATTTTAACTAACATATCATTTTTATTGCGAGTCATTCTTCCTAGTCTTTCAGTCCATTTTCTCAGTGCTGTTTCGGGGACGGTGTGTTCGTGGGCATAATGTATTTCAACATCTCCTTTCGATCCCTTGAGTAATAAGACAGTATAATTATACCAAGGTCTTTTGCCCCCTTTCCATCTTGATGCTCCGCGATACTTATCTTTTTCATTTACTGCTGGTTGTATCGTAGGTTTAATCTTGATATATTCATCAAAGTTTTCAAGGAAGGTAATCCAGTCGGGTGCCATAAAAAAGATCCCAGCAAAGGGAGTTCTATATTTTCTGTCATATAATTCATTCGCTGCTTTATTGTAGGCGACTCCCCAGCAGTTATCTGAGATAATAGTCCAATCTCTCTTTAATGCTTCGCGATCGACTTTCTCTGGTTCATTCTCATCGGTAGATTTTCCATAAGCAGTGAGGTTCTTTTCAACTGGATTAAACTTTGTATCAATTTTGTCAGGGACAGCAACTTGGTTTTTTTTAGGGATGGGGATTGCTTTCTTTATAATTTTGCCTTTAATCAGAGGACCTGTTTCGATCCTTTTGGCTGTCTTGGGTTTATTGAGAGTGATGGGTTTATCTTTTGCCTTCAATCCTTTAATGATAATTCCTTGCAATTTTATTTTGTTTCGTCCAGTATCCTCAAGTGATAATTTTTTCTTGACGACCTGTTTCATCCATATCTTTTTGATATCTGATCTTTTAGTCTTTTTGTATTTGGGACCACGTTTGATAAGGTCTGATATAACTTTTAATGTTAGCATTTTATTATATCATAGGAAAAAAACTAACAATATATTTTTTAAAATTAGGTCTTAAATAAAATCTGATATAGATTATAAAAGAATAATGACATCTAACCAACACCTTGAAATCGTCCCAAGCAATATTACTTCGGATGGAAAGTTATCCTACAAGAATGGTCAGCCGACCATCCAGCTCCTTATCGGCGCACAGGATCGATACATTGTCCCAGGATCGATCCGACTATGTGGTGAAATCACTATCAAGAAAACTTCCACCACTATCCCACTGGAATCTGATAAAATTAGAATGAATGAAAGACTGGGAGTTTATTCCATCATTGACACTCTTTCGATCTTCTCAGAGACTAGCGGTCAAACTATTGAAACTATTAATCATCACAACCGAATGATGACTTCCTACCTCAGTGTTACCCAGTCCCAGCAGGACTTCGCCTGCCATTCATATGAATCCGCCCTCCGCTTCCCTAACTTCAAAGCACAGGAACTCGGTGTAATCACGAACACTCAGGGTGCATCGGCATCTGGTGGTCTTTCGCCCAATAGTTTCTGTATCCCGCTGGTGTGTGGTCTATTCCTGGGTCAAGACCCTATCCCGCTCTCGAACCAGTGGGGAGTCGGTGGTCTGAGTGTTGAGATTCAGTTATCCCCTGACCAGAATGTTCTATTCTCGGGAGATAACACCGACACCAAATTACTTGATGCCTTCTACGAACTCAGCAATGTTAGACTTGTCTGCGAGGTTCAGCGCCCCGATCCTGCACAGCTCGCCACCATCCAGAGTCAGACGACCAACACCTTCACCTACAACTCTATCTCGTCCTACTTCAACACCATCAACTCTGCGAATGCTGTTCTCAACTTTAATTTAGGTCTCAAATCTGTTCTGAGTGCTTTTATGAATGTTGTCCCATCTTCTCATATCAATAACTTCAAAAGAGATGGTCTCGCTACTCTTGGATTTACTAACACTGACGGATCGAAGGCACAGATTGAACAACTTGTATTTACTCGCGCAGGACAGCGGGAACCACTTGAATACAACATTGATACTCTCCAGAAAACCTCCGCTGGACGGGATAATGAAACCGCCGATGCACAGATTGTTCGCAATTATATGAACGCTGTTATGAGTTTCGCTAAGATTAATCGCACGTCGGTTGAACCATCGGTCTTCCGGAACATTGATTACTCCACCGACAGCACATTCTCGGGTGCTAAGGATATCATCAACGGCGGTTCTGCTTACGGCATCGGTGTCGCCTACGATAGCATCTCGGACCAGGGTCTTGACTTCTCTACGACCCCCTTCGGTGTCCAACTCCAGCTCCGCCTGACAACCGATAACCCGAATGCAATTTTCCTCTTTGTACATTCAAGACAAACCGTGGTGAGCTCCCGCGGATCGATTCAGGTGTTAAAGTAATTTACTAATTTTATATCTTTCTCTCCGTCTCGCTTTAATTTTTTCTTTATTTGTTTCATAATAACTTTTATTATGATTCTTATGATATTCTATATTTTTGTGATAACGTTCCTTGTCTCTTTCTTTTCTTTTTTCTATATTCTCTCCATTTAATTTTAGGATATTTACACAATCGATCGTATTAATCCAGTATCTTTCACGATCCCTTGAAAGACCTTCATCGCAATCCTCTAATTCATAAATAATACAATAATCTAAGTTTAGTTCCCGCGAGGAACAATCGCCTACATTTTTTTTACCTGCTCTATGACGTGTTAATCGATCATTTAGTTTTTGAGTAGTCTTTCCGACGTATTTCAAATCATTGATATCTTCAATACAATATATCTTTACCATCTTTTAAAACACTGATAAAAAAATAATCTACTTCATATCAAATTTGAAATGCCTCGTACGAAAGATGGAAAACCAGTTCTGAACAAACCTTTTAAGTCATCAAAAACTCCCGCAGGAAAAAAATACTCTGTTTATGTGAAAGCAGATACAAAAAAAGGATATAGATTAATTCACTTCGGCGCCGCGGGGATGGATGATTGGCGGTCTGGTAAGGCGACGGCTGCCCAGCGTCGATCCTTCAGAGCTCGTATGGCGGGGGTTAAGAGAAAAGATGGAAGTCAAGCGATAAAAGATAAAAGTTCCCCAGCATACTGGGCATATAATTATTTGTGGTGAAGGATGCATTCATAGCATATATCCCCGTCATCTAGTTCTGAACCATAATATTCTTTGTATAATTTGGGAGCATCGGCACAGCAAGTTTCTTCATCTTGGGTATTGATTGGTTTGTCGCAATCACAGCATACATCGGGTAGATCTTCGTGACAATCCGTGCAAATGAAGTTACCCTTCTGATTCTGGAAGATGCCGTCACAATTTTCTGGATCATCTGTCATTTCCCCATATTCCTCACACTTCTCACAATACTTTATTTCACGGGACTCAAGGAAGCGAGACATTCGATCGCTTTGTTCTTTGAGTTTCTTGATTTCTTCCTTGAGAGATTTTGACTTACCTTCTTCAAAGCAACCCTCGCAAGTCAATTCCCCACAATCAAGGGAGATTCCCAAATCATCTTC
>Ga0181394_1001425_pt1 | contig 10334 bp, 24 predicted proteins | sample 17SPOviralmetaG_FD_130123 | JGI IMG/M metagenome (GOLD analysis project Ga0181394, IMG submission 130123) | Marine viral communities from the oligotrophic San Pedro Time Series (SPOT) site, San Pedro Channel, CA, USA - 17 SPOT_SRF_2010-11-23 | ecosystem: Environmental > Aquatic > Marine > Strait...
ATACCCTTTCTTTTTATATGGGGAATGTGTGGTGCATTAGCAATATTAGTAGTACTAGACTTTATTTTTGGTTGGGGTTTGGCAAATTAAAATCAGCTCGCGGCCACATATGCATATATGTCCTACGTATATACAAATAAACAATTAAAATGACACAGACAAAACAAACAACTAAAAAGCCAGTGACTAAAACGGCTTTATTTGGAAAAATAAATTATCTAAATAGAAAAATCAACAAACAAAAGAACAACATTAACATGTTAGTACAGGTTAACAAAGAATTACAATATAAATTAACTAAAATACCATCAATAATTAAATTTATCTTTGGTATTAAAAATAACTAAACATGGCAGACAAACAGCCACCAAATAGCCCCGATGGAGAAGCAGGTAAGGTACACCAAGGACCACAAACATCTAACCAAGGGAATCCAGCAGGACAGGCAGCGAATAGTGTTAAAGAAACCACAGCTAAACTTAGACGATTTGTTATGCACATTGATAAGGAAGCACAAAAGGAAAACATTACTGGTAGAGGAAAGAAAATGATTGGTGAATGTGAAATGTTGTTAGCTCGGTTAAAGAAAGCTATTAAATAGAAAAGAATCAATAATGAGTAAACACACGATAACGATGGAAATGACGGTGACGATTGTGTTGGTTGTACTTAAATTAACAGACATTGTATCTTGGTCTTGGTGGTGGATAACATTGCCTTTATGGTGGGACATTGTGTTGGTTGGTTTGTTGGTTTTGTTGGTAGTTTTAGCTATGGGTTTTGTGGTTTTTTATCAGTTACTTATGAAACTGTTAGTTAAATAATAATGCATATTCTGTAATATATTTCAATAGCGATTATTGCGTTGTATTGGTATTCTTTTTCGGTTTAACACATGATTTTATTGGCTTTCTGCGCGATTATTAGCGGTTTATTATAACGGCTAGTATGTGAACACATATATTAGTATATAGACATATACATGTTTTGATGGCTAATTTAGTGGATTATTGTGTTGGTTATATGGACTGTGGTGGTCTAGTATAGAGAGGTAGATGATTCCCACCACATTTATATCTATCGAGCCCCCAAACTTTCTTGTAACAGCCTAATTTTGCCTATGAACATCCTATTTGTTCATAAATTATCATAACTTTCACGGTATGTTTGGTTGGGCTATGTTGGTTTATTACATATAACTTGTATGGTCTATTTATGGTGGCTGTTTGTTAAAGACTTCGGCGGAAAGGCTTGGAGGAGCCAAACATTGTTCGTATATTTACGTCATGAATATAGAGCAAATACAATTATTAAAGGATATTTTAGCAGTACCTACTAAAACACATCAGGAAGAGCGGTTGGTTAAATTTTTAATTGATTACTTTGAATGTCCCTGTCGGAAGGTTATGAAAGGAGGAGTCAACTGTGCGGACGGTGAGTGTAATTGTGAGGAAATGGATCGGCTGAATGATTTTGAAATATTAACAGACGACATAGGTAATTTGATGGTGGTTAAGCAACACCCTCACAATTTTGATGGAGTTTTTCCTTGTGTGGTAGCACACACCGACACGGTACATTCCATTGACAGTGATTACATTGACATTAAGACGGTTCAACGCCCAAACACATGTGGAGACATGAGGACGGCTTTAACCGGTTTCCATCCTGAGACTGGTGAGCCCAGTGGATGTGGTGGTGATGACAAAGCTGGTGTGTTTGCCTGTTTAATGTTGTTTGAGGAATTTAACAATATTAAGTTATTTTTTCCGGTGGCTGAGGAAACTGGCTGTCACGGTAGTAAGGCAGCTAACAGTGAGTGGTTTAGCGATGTCGGCTACTTTATACAGTTTGATTCTCCTAATAATAATACGATGAGTAAAACATTATTAGGACGGCCATTGTATGATGACCAGTCCCTTTTCTGCCAGCTAAGCATGGGATTAATCCAGGAACATGGGATCACTGAACATCAGCACCATCCATACACGGATGTAGCCACACTTGGTGAGCGGTTTGGAGTCCAATGTTTAAATGTAGCGGCTGGTTATTATAAAATGCATCGGGCGGAGGAGTATGTCGTTATTGAGGATGTTGTTAATGCCATTGCATTAGGTATACGGTTAATTGATCGATTAGGTGAAAAACGATACGCAAAACGCTTGGAGAAGCGAGATCCTGTTCGTATATTGACACCATAATTAGAATATAAACCAAATAAATAAAACTATGCCAGAATTAAACAACACAGAATTTGACTTAAATGCTCGAATTCAAAAACAACTTCATGATAATACACATGAAAAAGTAAAAAATCATCAAGCATTAAACGATGATGAAATTAAATATCTATGTCCAGTAGCATTTAAACGTAGAATGGTTAAGTCAGAGATAGCTAAATTGGGATTATCCAAACATTATTCGTTCGTTCCAACTACTAAGGTGATCGATGACTTAAGGTCGATGGGATGGGAGTGTGTAGACGCTAAGCAAGTTAAGGCCAGAAAGCGATCAACTAACGGTTATCAGAAACATATGCTCACGTTTGAACACCCGGATTATAAAGTGGATCAAGTGAAGGAAGTCGAAATAGCAGATGGCGTTACTGAAACTGTCATTGAGCCAGCTACTGAATATCCACAGTTGTTATTAACGAACAGTCATGATGGTGGTAATGCATTTACATTGTCGGCTGGTATATTTAGGCTGGTCTGCTCCAATGGACTGGTGATCAAATCGGAGGACTACGGTGACTCTAGGTTGGTCCATAAAGGTTATTCGTTTGACGCTGTACAGAAGTTAGTAACTGATTTCATGGCGGAAATTGACACGGCGTTAACTAAAGTAACAGCGATGAAACGTACACAGCTGACTGATCATCAAATAATGCAATTCGCTAAGCAAGCAGCATTATTAAGATTTAAGGCAGCATCATATAATGAAGATAATATTGCTGATGTTGTTGACATAGATGAAATACTTGAAGTAACTAGACCAGAGGATGCTGGTAATGGTTTATATGAAGTATATAATCGTGTTCAAGAAAGTTTAATTAACGGTAATTACCATTATAAACTTGGTGTTAAGTCACGTAAAGGTAGAAAAATTAGTAACTTTAAACAGAATATTGATGTAAATAAGAAGTTAAGTGAGATTGCTTTTGAATTAGCTGCATAGGTTAGTTTGATTTATTGGTTGAGATGGCACGTGTGTAAACATGTGCCATTTCTGTTCCTTAATGTCTGGACCAGCTAGTCCATCCAGTCCGTTCAGGCGATAATGGCCATAATATATTGTTCACAACTCTAAACTGCTTATGTGAAAAAACGTGTATACGCCAAATATTGTTCGTATATTTACACATAACCAAAAAAGCAATAATACTATGAAAGCACACATGACAACAAGAGCAAAACAATTATTTGACAATCACACATTAACAGAATTAACAGAAGGACTAGCTGAAGCATATAGAGGAATGGAGCAAGAAGCCGAAGCTGAAGGTGGAGATGTGTGTAATCAATATGCTGATGAAATAGAAGCGTATGAAGCAGCCATAAGAACACATAAAAACAGGCGTAATGATGGATTAAGCCCATTTAATAATATGTCTTATGATGAAATGTTAATTAAACATAATAAACGATAAATTAAAGACTTATGCGAAAACGCTTGGAGAAGCAATATATTGTTCGTATATTTACATCATAATTAAGCAATAATACTAATAAAAATTAAAAACATGAGTTACAGAGAAAATGAAGTTACAGCAAAGTTTACAAAAGGTTCAATGCAGTCAGATTGTACAAAATACCTTACACACGATTTAATAGATATGTTTGATGAAACATATGTAGTAGATGAAGAGTTTACAGTTAATGATTGTATAGAAGATAGCGTTGTACAACATAATTTAGTAGTTGTAGAAAAAGGTGATGATATGTTTGTTTATTTAAATAAAAATAATGATTAAATTAACATATAAATTATTAAAGGTTATATTCAATGTAACGATAAAAATGGTATTGATAGTGTTAATATATAATTATATTATTTTACCATGTATAGATAATTTGGCTAATGACATACCAGTGCCAACAGATGAATGTGTTAGCTCACATGAAGAAAATATGGAATTATTTCCACCTGATCAATGTGGAATATGTGATTATGAATGTAAATGTGAATGAAGACTTATGCGAAAACATTTGGAGAAGCGAAATATTGTTCGTATATTTACACATAATTAAAAAAGCGATAATACTATGAAAACAATAATGAATTTAGGAAGTAAAATAGAAAGTATAATATGTAATATATTTTTCAGTTGGATAGGGTTTTTCTTTATATTTGTACCCTTATGTAAATATGTTTTTAGAAATAACATAATTGATCCATACTGGTGTTTTACATTTGTAGTAGTATATTTCTTATTGTTTTTTAGAAATAGTTGTATAAAATAGTAACCAATAAAATTAAAATAATGTCAAAGAAAAAGTATGAAGTAACAATGGTAGTAGAATGTGAAGAAGGTGATCAGAATTATATTGCACAGTCAGTGTGTGATGGATTAGAAGATGAAACTTGTGTTCAACACATTAACGTTAAAGAAATTAAAAGTAATAATAATAAATAAAAAATCAAATGGCAAAAGCACAATTAAAAGTAACAAACAAATGTACATCAGACTTAGGTACAGTTGTAATGCACACTGTAGAATTATTAGATGCAGATGGTGTAATGAAAGAATATGGTATTAAAGATTATCATGATAATAATGGTATAATTGATACTGAAATAGAAGATATGACAACGGGTGAATACGTTTATATTGGTAGTACGTTAGGTAAACGTATAATAGATGTAGTAAGTGATGGAGGAATGCCATTTGAAGCTGCACATACTAATCATGATATAATCATACCATGTAGCGCTGAATTAGATAATGCAATGTATAATGAATCAATATAAATAATATGATAACATATAATGAAATAATAGATAATGTATATAATATAAATGCATTAGATGAAGTAAGGCTTGACGTACAAAGCCAAGTGGACAAGTTGATCGATCACGTGGACCAGAATCCAGACATGGACATGCTCCAACGCCATTCAATTACCATTGCACTTGATGTATATGAAGCTGTACTCGACCGAATTAAAGCTCAATATGAGCTCGTAGCAAAAAAGCAATCATCATTACAACACGCTAATTTAAATTAAATATAATATGGGACATAAATCAAAAAACACAATACGTGTTAACACAACAAACAGTATAGTAGTAAACAATATATTATACATAACATTACTTAAGGCACATAAAATAGCATCACGTGTGTTACAACCATACATTGAATATCAAGGCAATTATATAATACACCCGTCGTTAGGCAAGTGTGTACAATATAATGGAGCATATAGTAGGTCATAACACGTAGGCACATGTGTGCACATCCACCATCTGTCTTTAGTAATGACCAGAATGTATGTCGCTCACACACGCTCACATGTGATCACGCACCGACAAAGTAATACACGGGGCTTACGCACCGCCAAAGCAATTCGATAAGGGGATGATCTTGGACCGATCACGGGTCGCTAGCGGCCCGCTAGCGGTACGCTAGCGCCCCATCCGCGCCATATCCGCGGGCCATCGCGCCCCGCGCACGCCGCGCGCGCAAATTTGGGTGATTCAGAGTTCGCAAACGACCTTTCACCATCGAGCGTATATATGCATATATCATTATGTCATTATGACGTAATAACCATGTAATATTTAATGTTAGGTTATACCCTCATGTAGTTGTACGTATCCTCAAAAATTATTATGAACACACAAGAAAAAAAGTTTGACATATCGCCAATTCTATATGTAATTCTCATGATTATCACATTTGCGTTAGCATTATAACAGATTAAAAAAGAGATTCTCACAAATTTTTCGCGTCGAGCCTATTATATTTGTATATATTACCATATATTTAACAGACATGGCAAAAAAACGTAAACTTAACAGTAAAAATCCAATCTACCAGAAGGTAGACGACAACGCTCCAAAAATCCTTAAGAAAAAATTAATGTGCAACGCCAAAATACGTGGGTATGGTGGTGTTGACACAGGGCTTACTGCTGCTGTGTATGGTGTGTGGTATGAAAATTAAAATGTATCGCCCATTACCTTCATATCTTACTATCAAATCATCGTCTGTTGAAGGATTAGGACTGTTTGCTGTAGATTCAATAAAAAAGTCAACAAACATCGGTATTTCCCACATTGCAGATCGCCATTTTGACAATGGTTATATAAGAACACCATTAGGTGGGTTTATTAACCATAATACTATACCAAATTGTGAAACATTATATGAAGGACGTCTTATATATATTATTACTATTATGGATATTAACGTTGGAGATGAATTAACATTAAAATACACTATGTACGATCCATCACTGTAATCACGTACGTATTCACATTATTGACTTTTTTTCTTTGGTCTTTAAATTTCCTTTATAATTATCATTTCCCTACCACCGGACGCCCCGTTTTCCTATAATATATGTGTGTATGTTCGCTTCGGTGTATATGTATTCATATATTAGTTATGTAGTAGTATATACGTAGGCGAAGGATTGGGTGTATAGAGTGAACGAGGTTGCTTAACTTTTAAAAATAAATGGGGATATTCCAAAAGGTCACTGCTCTTCTAACAAAAAAGCAAAAGATTAATAAAGAAATAGCAACCTTACAAAAGTCTTGCAAGCATGGCAAGCAATCTGTAAAACAAATACGAGAACGTTTGGATTCCACATCTCCTGTTATTAGATATGTATGTGATGAATGTCTTATAGTATTAGGATATCCAAGTGATAAAGATAAACAAAATTTTTTAAGAGAATAAATTATGGCCGAAAAAGATATCCAATTAAAACAAGTCTTAAAAAGATTTCCTCCAGGAGATAGATGGACACCAACAGAGGCTGAACAACCTGTGTTTTCTTCACTAACAGAAGGAATAGAATGGGTTTTTCAAAAAACACAAGAACGTGATTATGTAATAAAAGCCGCAGATGGTAAAGTTTATACATATCATGAATATGATATTGCAGAACCTGAACCAGAACCAATAAAAACATTTAATTTATATGGAGAATATGAATAATCAAGGAAAAACCCCAAAACAATATAATGATAGTGCAAGATTCGCAGGATATAGCATTATAGGTATGGTTATCTTAATATTAGTTTTAACCCTTTTAGGAGGATGCGCAACTACTAATAAAACTCCTAAAGAATGTTGTAAGTCTAAAGAAATATCTAAATAATATGAAAACAATATTAATAATACTAATATTATTATTAACAAGTTGTTATGGAACCTATTATATTACTGATTCTGAGTATGATGATGTGCGAGAAGAACACTTAGCAGTAACATATCATAATAATTCTATATATTGGGGGTGGAATAGTGGCTATTATTACTATTATGGTAAACCACATTATTATCCTTGGCATTATTATTATAATACTTGTCCTCCTTCTTATTATAATACAACTACTCATGTTATAATCAATAGACCTGTTAATAGACCAACACATAGACCTAAAGTAAATACACATAGGTCTAATATTAAGGTAAAAACCAACACACACCGCAATACAAACGTTAAAACTAATATAAATCGCAATAAGGTTAATGTAAAATCTACCAGATCTAATAAAGTTCGCGTAAATACACGAAGAAAGCCAAAGTAATTAAAGACTTCCGCAAAAAAACTTGGAGAAGCCAAATATTGTTCGTATCTTGTGGTCATATTAATACAAAAAATAAAGATCATGGCAAATGCAAAATTTAAAGTAGGACAAGTTATTAGTTTTCAACCATCTTCCAGAATTGGTAAACGTCAAAGAAAAGGTGGAACAATTACTAAAGTAGAAAAAACGTACGAATTAAAGGATGAAAATAAAAGATATTATCCTAATGGGGTTTGTAGAGGTGAATTAACTACTATCAAAGAATTATCTAAAGGTGAAGAAAAAGGTTATGCATATATAGCAAAAACAATTCAACCACAAAATTTTACAGCAGAGACAGTTGCTGTAGAAGAAAATATTATAAACTTATCAACTAAACAAGAAGTTATAGAATCGTATGCTGATGCATCTGGTAAACCATATACTAAGTAATATGAGAGTAATTTTATGGATGTTAGTTTTTACAGGGTTTATAGGAGGCATTTTAGGATTAAAAAATTCAATAGACCAAGATAAATTAAGTAAAGAATTAAAAACACAAAATACTATAGATAGTTTACAATATCATATAGATAGTTTACAATATGTTAATGATTCACTTATAGAACAATACCAATTATTTGACATTATAATTGAACCTGTAAATTATATGATTGATGTTATAGATGCTATAATGGAAGTTGAAAGTAGTAATAATGATTCTGCTTACAATGCATATGAAGATGCTGTTGGGTGTTTACAAATTAGAAAATGTATGGTAGATGATGTTAATAGAATATTAAAAAGAAAAGATACTGCTATAAGATACACATACAATGATAGGTGGATTAGACAAAAATCACTAGAAATGTTTTATATATACTGTGGACATTATAAATTAAATACAGCACAACAAATAGCTAGATGTTGGAATGGGGGTCCCCGAGGAATTAATAACCCAGCAACAGTAGGATATTGGGAAAAGGTAAAAAATAAAATTAATAGTTAATATGAGCAGCGAGAATATTAAAGGAGAAGAGGATTATTTAGATAAAAATATCGGTATCTTTCATAAAACTGAAAAATTTGAAGATGGTTCTGAATTTAGGATTAAATTTAAAGTTAGCGATATTATAAAATTATCAAAAGATAAACCTATAATAGAATCGAGCTCTTTATTACTTAAGATGTTATTATTTAGAGGAGGAAGAAAACACGACCTAGACGAAAATGGTTTTTTTAGTGGTGAAAGTAAAAAAAGAATGAATAAAGCAAATATGGAATATCCTATAATAATTGCACAAAATAGTAAGGGTATCCCTATATGTTTATTAGATGGAACACATAGATTAGAAAAAGCATTTGAAAATGGAGTAAAAGATATTAAAGTTAGAATATTACAAAAAGAAGAATTAAAACAATTTAAAACTGAAGAAGTATGGAATGTATAACAGCAGAAGAAGCAAAACAATTTGTACCACTAAAAAATGACATGAAGTCTGACTTAGGTGATGCAGCATACTTTACACTAACACCATCAAAACGTGGTAAAGGTTGGGAAGATGTAACTTACTTTTTACCCAGACGTAAAAGAATGTATGAAGGTCGTAAAGGTGATGGAGACTCTTGGGTTTATGTGTTATCTAACGAATCTCAGCCAGGAATGTATAAAATTGGCTATACATCTCATGATGATGTTGACAAGAGAGTAAAACAATTGTCTAGATCTACATCAGTTGCGACTCCTTTTCAATTAGAATGGGCATTTAGATGTTTTAATGCAGAAAGATTAGAAGGTGAAGTACATCAAAAATTAAAAGGACACAGAATATCGAAAGATCGTGAATTTTTTGCTATATCTCTTAACGAAGCTAAAGAAACTATAGAAGATTTAGGACAGAAATATGTATAATCATGAGACAAATATTATTTATATTATGCTTTATATTTAGTTTAACAACTATTGCGCAACCGTGTCTTGGGACTCAAAACCACTCATATTCACCACTCTCATCACCTACACTACCCATTGGAACATTTATACCAGGTCAAGTAATTACACTTACATATACCCTTCAATCATTTAATGGAATTAACATAAACTGGATTCATGCATTTCAGATTATTCTAGGACCAGGTTTTACAAATTTAACACCTGTAACCGCTCCTGGAAATCCAGCGGGTTCTATTGGTTTTTGGGTGTGGGATTTACAACATACTTACCCAGCAGGATATAATTTTGGACCAGGATGGAGATTTATAAATACAGGTACTGCAGGTTGGGGGACTAGTTCTAATGGACCCTTTACTGTAAGTTTTCAAGTAACAGTTGGTCCTACATGTACACCAGATCAATTATCTATATCTATGGAGGTGTTAGATGATTGTACTACAGGGGGGTGGGCTAATGGTACATGCTGTAATGATCCCCCAGTTTTAATGCTTCTAGGTTCCGTATCAGTACCCTTAATAACAACATCTAATATTAACCATTTTTAAAATTAAGACTATGAATTACAAAGAAAACAAACAAGTACTATTAACCCTTTTTATCACAATGATAATGATGGCAACGACTATATTTACAT
>Ga0181394_1001427_pt1 | contig 10328 bp, 9 predicted proteins | sample 17SPOviralmetaG_FD_130123 | JGI IMG/M metagenome (GOLD analysis project Ga0181394, IMG submission 130123) | Marine viral communities from the oligotrophic San Pedro Time Series (SPOT) site, San Pedro Channel, CA, USA - 17 SPOT_SRF_2010-11-23 | ecosystem: Environmental > Aquatic > Marine > Strait...
ATAAATTTAATAATATATCTGCTCCTACTGAAAAGAAAATCTTTTCAAATGGTAACATATTTTTCTTAACCATATTCTTGTGGTCTACCTTATCTGTATTCATAACCCAATCTAAAAACTTTGGTTGTTTTTTTAAGTCCTTTTTAATAGTTGGTATCTTATATGACTTATCAAAGAACGCCCATCTTTTAGTTAATTTTCGTAAAATAGTTTTAGGAATTGTATAACCAAATTGTTTTCCTGCATTATAAATATAATTTTCCCAATAAGATTGATGATATTTACCTAATGTATCTGTATCTTTTAAACCAAATTGAGATTGTAACTTATTTACTCTCTTATAATAAATATCAACTTTTTTCCCAAAATCAATTTTTTTTGGTAAATCTAAAACTCTTGGTTTTATTATTTTAAAATGTTTTCCAATGTCTTGGTTTACTTGTTTAATCATACCTTGTAACATTCTACCTGAACCTTTTACCTCACCAACTGCATTACCATTTTTATCATATTTGATTGAATTGTGGAATTGTAAAATTTGTTTATCATAATCTATTACATTTGATGAAGCTGGATAGATAATTTCTAAGTTCATAAATATCTCACCATTTTTAAAAATTTTATCCTTTTGTTTATCTGATAAACTATTGATAGATTTTGTTAAGTCTGACATTGCAAAAACAAAAGCATCTCTAATATCACCACGACCACTAAACTTTTTAGCTACTCCTTTTGCATCTAAAGCGTTTTGTCCACGATTTTTGATTTGTCCTTTGTTTCTTGCGGCTAAAACTTTACCATCACGATAAGTAATCATTAAATTTTGTCCGTCTGTTTTTTCTGTTACAGCATCCTCACGATTTAATTCACCTGATAAACCTAATCTAATAATCTTTTTTAAATCACCAAAAGTTAATTTGTTATCATCAAACGGGTGTGACATATGTCCATATGCTCCACCTTCTAATAAAAGATTTTCATTAATACTTTTATCTTTTATTGCACTTTTCTTTGGTGTTTTGTCTGTGGTTACAAATGTATCGTATTTATCACTTGGGCCGTGTTCATATTGACGAACATCTAATTTGATTTTTGGTTCATAGTTTTTTGGTAATTTGTTTTCAATACCAATAAACTTTACTGCTCCAGGAATTAAATAAAGTATTAATTGTTTTTTATTTAAATTCATTAAAATTTGACTTGAAGTCCATAGTTTGTTTTGAGCTCTTACTAAATCAAATTTAGGGCCTTTCTTTTGTGTGTCGTTATAAAATAATGGAAATACTTTTTTGTATTCTTTTTCATTATCAATTAATTTTTTTGCGTTGTTCATTCGTAGTTCAGATGATATTCTATCTGGTCCTCTCGTGTATCCTTGTTCAGGGTGTTTAATTCCGTGATTAGTTCTAACGATTGATGATTTGTCTATGTCGTGTATCTTTACTAATGGTTTTGTTCTACTTGTGTTTTCAATCACAACTAACTTTTTACCATTACTAACTAATGTATGTCCTTTTACACCAGTATCAAATTTTACTAATGATTCAACCACTTCTTTAAAAGTATCTTTTGATAATGCGTGTCTAATACGAATTCCGTCTTTGGAAGGAGCTTTCTTTTTCTTTGCTTTATCGAAATCTTTTTCATCTCTTTTTACGAATAGTGCTGAATTAACCAATCCAATACCATTTGAGTTCATACCTTCTGACCAATCTGTATCTTGGTCTTGGACATAACAAACTTCATTACCATTACCACTCATCTCCCTAACTACTTTTAATTCTGGTGTATAATTTCTATCACGATTTTTTCCAATCACAATATCATCACCAAACTTTTTAGAAAATGCTATACACTCGTGGATTGATTCATTATATTGAAACTCTCCGTCATAATCAATAACTTTTACTGGAAGTTTTTTACCTGATGCAGTATATGACATTAGTCTTGTGTTTCCGGCTAATAAATAATAATCTCCACTTTTATCTTTTACTGCAATAGGTGGTGGGACTGGATTTCCACTATTAATTGCTTTCTCCAATCTATCCCAATCTTTTCCATATTCTTTTGCTCGTTGTTTTCCTAATTCTAATGCATTATCTGATTTTAAAATATCACCAACATCTGTGTTGTCCATAAATTCCATTTTGTTTGATGATAAATAAACACTTCTTGCTGATTTCATTTTGTCAATCATATCATTTTTATCTTTAAACAAATTAGGAATTGTTTTCATTGTTTTGTCATTTTCAAAATATTCACCAGTTTCTTCTTCATATTGTTCATCAGTATAATCTTTTGATTTGACTCTATTAGACTTATTGTCTATTTTTTCCCAATTATCTTGTGGTTTTTTAAACACACTTGTTCCCTTTACTTTATTGTCCTTTTTATCTAAAGGTTCTGCTCTTCCACTTTTAATTGCTTTGTCCATATTATCTTTGGACTTATAAACAATTACTCTACCGGTTTCTTTTGATTTAGCTTTAAATTTTTCATCTTCAAAAATCATATTTACTTCATTTGATAAATCTAACGATTCTTCTAATGTATTTAATAATGTCATACCAGAACCTAATTGTTTTCCTGTTAGTTCTGCTCTTTTGGTATTTCCTAAATCATAACGACCTGGTAAAACTGGTGATTCTACTTCAACACCTGTATAACCACTTAGGTCTGGTTTAATCCCCATATATTTAATAACCTCATATCCCAATTGTTGTGATATTCTGTCTGCTACTTCAATGTATCTTTTGATTGGTTCTTTTACACCAAATCTTTTTCCATAATTTCCGGTATTTTCTCTACCGAAAGCAACTGAAGGAACAATATTTAGTTCTAATGTATAGTCATCTTCTGGATTTTGTGCTGTTTGACTAATTAGATAATCATACACTTCCCAACCATAAGTTTTACCCATTTCTTTTACCCAATTACCAGCAGTTTTTTCATAATCGTTAAACCCTTTGTAAAAAGTTGGTGGGCCATCGTCAGTTGGAAAGTTAGCACCTGTTGAAGCTTCTTTGATAAGTTTTTTAATGTAATCTTTGTTTTCAACGATAAATTTAGAATACACTTCAAATAATTTTCTAAATTTATTTGTCAACATATTGTAAACACCTTGGTCAAAATAACCAAATGTTTTTTTAAATATTTTTTTTCTACTTTCCTCTTTTACTTTTGGACTACCTAATAACTTTCTTATTTCTGTTCCACTTGATATACCACTAACTTTTTGGTGTGGTGCTGTATAAATGTATCCGTGAGTTTCATAACCAACCATATTGTTTTTGTTTTTGTTAAAATCTTGATAGTAAGTTAATCCACCTGATTTTTTCTTTCCACCCTTTAATCTTCCTGCATCTTTAGCACCAAACACATAAACTACTGCTACCTTATCTCCATCAAATTTTTTTAATAAACTATTTGCTACATAAGGAACTCTTTCTTTAATGATACGATTTTTTGGAATACCCATTTTAACCATATGACGAACTTTTTCTTTAAAGTTCATTGGGTGTCTTGGTGGTTGTTTTATATCTGATGTTGTTATGTAAACTTCACCAAACTTTTTTTGTAGTGTTTGAAATACTTTTTTATGATGTGGCCCAAAGGGTTGAAATCTACCTGGATAGACCGCTATAACCTTTTTTGCTTTTACTTGTTCGGTTATAAAAGGTGTGATTAATTGTTTGACTAATCTATCCATTTATACTACCAAGTTCTACATGCCCAATATCTAGCTTTATGTTTAGGGCCTGGATTATCACAATTGTGTCTAGCTCTAAATGATTTTCTTGCTCCTGGATTGGACTTTCTAATTCTCATTGTTCCACCTTTGGCTTTACCACCTTGTCCAAAATTAACTTTTACAACATTACCTTTTGGATTCTTTACATAAACTTTAAATTTCTTTTGGTCACCTTGCATAATTTTGTTTAATTTTACTTTACGACCTTGATATTCTGCTTCTTGTAAAGATTTGTCTGTGATGAATTCAAATGTGTATCCGTATCCTTTACCATTTTCTTCATAGTAAATGTCTACTTCTTCTTTTACACAATTAGGGACTTTTTTACCACCCTTGTCTTTCATACCGATTTGTTGATATCCTACCCAACAACTTCCTCTTGCTTCTTTCATAGTATTCTCCATATAAATATCTTTAACACCCTTCCAATTAATATCTGTCATTGCGTGTTCTGGTTTGTGTCTCATCATACCTTTAACTTTACCTGGTCTGAAGTCTCTCATATGTGGAACAACCTCAATACCACTATCATCTACTCTATTAGCGTGAAAACGATTGTATCCATTTTTCTTTGATTTTGTAACCACTACAAAACCATTACCTCTTGTTACCAAGTTATCTAATTTTTTAGCGATTTTCTTATCCATCTTATTACTCTTTACTTTAGTTAGTAGTTGTTTTAAACTTTTCATTTCGTTCATAGTATTTTCCTCTACTTTATCATAATAATCTTTTGGATGAAATTTCATTTCCACTACCTTTCCGTCTTTTTTAATACTTTTACCATCTACCAATATTTCAACTGGAGCAGCTTTGTCTGTGGTTTCATACCAATACTTCATTGAGTATCCACCATTGTCCAATAATTTAACTAACAACCCTCTGTCGTAGTCTTTATCTTCTGCTTTTAAAATCTTTTCTTTACCTCTTGGTAACATTAAGTCTGCCACAATTATGCTCCTGTCTTACTCATTACTGGTTTTTTACCTTTACTTCTTTGCTTTCCTTTTTTACTATCACCGGCTTTCTTTTGGTCTCTTCGTTTACGATTAACAAATGATGCTCTACCCTTTGGACCGAGTTTACGAGCTTTCTCGGCACTTAAACAAGCGGCATATGCACCACCTTCTTTTTCACCACCACACTTACCTAATTTTTGTCCTGATGAACCATATCTGTCCCAACCACCTTTGGTTGTTCCACCTGACCCACCTTTTCCGAACCATTTTCTCAAGTCTTCGGTTGTGATAGCACCATCGTCAATCAATTCCGTGATTGCTTCTCTTATTGCTTGTCCTACTTTACTCATTTTTAACTTGAAGTTTGACTACCAAATAAATCTATTTGAACGTGTGAACTTGCACTCACATAAGACAAAGCTATTGGATACATTGTTCCTGTTACCAATCCTTTACCTGTGTAAGAACTTCCGTCCATCATTGAACCACTAAAAGTGCTCAATGCTTCAACATTACTTTGTGATGTTACCATAAAGTGTGTTGATAATGTATTTCCATTTGAAGCTGTTGGTTCGTAGATTGCGTTTGCTGCTCCGCCAACGTGTTTAATCAAACCAGTTGCTACTGGTATTGGTTGGCTTTTTCTTTCCTCTAATCTTTTTGTTCTATTAATAAAAGAACCTTGTGAACCTGTTACATCTGATGTTGCCATTTTTTATCTCCTATACTGATAATGCTCGTTTAAACCAACCAAACAAGAATCGTTCTTGTTCGGGTTTTTTATTTACCAAATCATAGTAATGTTTCAATCTATAACAACGAACTCTTTCTATTGAAGGTTTGTATGTATCGATTGCTGCTTGTGTTCCTGGTCCGAAACCTCCGTCAACGGCGATATCGGCTCCCTTTGCATTACACGCTCTTTGTAAAATTCTTATTGCTGTTCCATATCCTTGATTAACACACATATCAAAGTGTATGTGTCTTAAATGTTCTGGTAAGTCTTCAGCTTTATATCTGTCCCAATAATCTTTTTTGTAAATTTCCTTTGCTCCATCTTCTGTAAGATTTTTGATATCTACATCTGGGTAAAATCTTTTTGCTATACCGAAGTTAGTTTCTCCGCCCAAATCTTTTGGGTCGTGAACATATCCGCCTTCGTGGTGTAGTGTTACTTCTATAATTTCGTCAAATGATATTAACATTATTTTCTTCCCTTTAATATTTTATTTTTTCTTATCCAAGATAAACCTCGTTTATTCTTCAAAGGTTTTCTTATAAATTTTCCAATACCTTGTTTTACTAACATATTAAATCTTTTTTTACCTGCTTCTTCGTCTAAATCTTTGTTGTTATCTACGATTAAAAAATTACTACCACCGAATAGACCTTGAAATCCACCAATGTTTTGAGAAACTTCTCTATGTGAGTCTGATACAATTTTCTGTGGTAATACTCTATCTCGTTTTTCATTTCTTTGTAGTGCTACTTCTAATGTAGTGTTGACAAAAATCATATAGGTATCATATCCTATTTTTTCCAACTCTGCTTTTTCTGCTGCGATTTTTTTAAAGTCATCGCCGGTTCCATCTATAATCATACCAAGTCTTCCGTTTTGATATAATCTTCTTCTTTCGCCTGTCAAATCTTTTGCAAAGTCTCTCAATCCACTATACTTTGGGTCTTTTGGATTAGTTAAATTACTAAACACTTCGTCTGGTAATGAATCTAAATCAGTACCGAATCCAAACTTGTTTAATAAATACTTTAATTCTTTGTCTGAATTAACCATTTTCATACCTGTTTGAGATACATTGACTCTATCGGGTATTCCAAATAATCCTTTTGCTACATAGGTTTTACCAGAACCTGGTCCACCTGCTAAGAATACTGCTTTTAAAATACCAGGGTCACCCACACCTTCAACTAATTCTATACGAAGTGTTTTCTTTAACCACTTCTTATATTTCTCCATTTCAGATAATTTAAAGAAACCTTTATATCCACCCATTTCTTCAGAACCTTGTGTTTGGCCTGTAATACTGGATTCAAATAGTAAATTTTTTAGTTTAAGCATTTTTTCCCTAATTTTATATAAATCTATACAACTATAAATATAAAGTTTAGAAGTTTTATTTGTAAATGAACGGGTCTCGTTTCTTTAATGCTTCGAGTTTTTTCTTTAATTTTCTTTTTTGTTTCCAATCTTGGAACCATTGTTTTATTGTTTTAAACATAATTACTCCTCATATGATAATGGTGTTGTGTTTCTATATTGCGATTGCGTTGGAACTATCATTTTATATGATTGAATTAACTCTTTTATTCCGTCATCTAAAGTAAATATCGGCTTCCAACCTGTTTCTTCAATTTTTTCATTACTTACAATGTAATCTCTTTTGTCAGGGTCAACATAATAATCAGAATAATTTACTGATGTATCTGATATATGTGATTGTATTTTTTCAACTAATTGTTTTTTAGTAATATTTTCGTCTGATAACCCTAAGTTGAATATTTCATTATTAAAACTATAATAATTATCAATCATAAATTCAAATGCTCTACTGACATCTTGTATATGAATAAAATTTCTTACAAATTTATGTTCAAATAAAGTGATGTATCTGTCGGTTAACAATTTGTATACAAAATCATTTGCCAATAAATCAGTTCTCATACGACTTGATACACCAAACACCGTTGCTAATCTAAAAACTATACCATTACTTTCGTTGATTATATAGTCCTCTGCTTCACACTTTGTTTTTCCGTAATGACTAATTGGTGTTAGTTCATCTTCTTCTGTAACCATTCCGTCCACTCTTGAACCATAACCACTATTAGTGTTTGGGTACAATATTTTTTGGTCGTCTGACAATACATTAACTATATTTTGTATTTGAGTTGTATTGATACTCGTTGCTAATTCTTTATCTTTTTCACATAATGGAAATCCAACTAATGCTGCTAATGGAATAATCACATCAACTTGTTCTACCAAGTATCTTAACTTATTCCAATCACGAACATCACCATAATGAAATGTAAAGTTTGGATTACTCGATAAGTCAACTAATGAAGTTTGATTATACATTAGATTATCATATACGATTACTTCGTGATTTTTTAATAGGTTTCTTGTCATTACTGAACCTAAATATCCTGCTCCACCTGTTATTAATATTTTCATTTATCTATCCTTTGGTCTTTTCTTTTTGTCCAAGTTTCTGGTAAATCTTTATCTTTGTCAATACAAAATCCAACAATAGTATATCTATTTTCTTTTGCCCAAGTATTTGTTGGTGTAACCCAATGTCCCATACGAAGTGAGTGATTCATCAATACTAATCTATTTTTATTAGGTAATATTGTTTTTATATCATCATCAACTCTCATTTGTAATAATCCACCCCAATCATATTTCCATTGATATTCTCCAACATAAAATACATAACCACATAACCCCATATAATCATCATAATGTATTCTTAAAAAGTCTTTGGCATTATTACGATACATATTTGTTTGGTGCATAAATTTACCAGCTTGATTGTTTGTAAGTTCTAATACTTTTGGTTTAATGTATTTGTCAAACATTTGTTTTACTTCATCTGTTTGAACTACTTCATCAGTTCCCCAAAATTGATTTTCGTAAACTTCGTCTGAATCTGGAAAGAATTTGTCATCAGGTGTTTCCCATAGGGCATACCTGTCCGACCTTTTTTGTGATATCTTATTATACGAAGAATTTTTACAAATGTCAAGTATTTTTTTATATTCTTCTTCAGGTAGTAAATTATCAAAAATTACATACCCATTTTTTTTATATTCTTCAATCATTATATTTCTCCGGATATTCTACCAATATTATTGGTTTTTTATCATTGTATGCTTTTTTATAAGTTTCATAAATGTTAGACTTGTCATAAAGATTAATTATTTCAATGTCATCTAACATACCTTTGAACTCCTCTGTGTAATCGGCTTTGTGTTGAACTCCAGGGTCTAATGGGTCATCACTACCTTTACCAACTCTAATGATAACGTGTGAATCATAACCTGTCATATGTTTAAATTTATCCAAGTGATTAATCAATTGATTTGCTGCACAAATCACAAAGTCCCACCTTGGATAAAATGTCACTACACACATATTAGTCATACCCAATCCGACTGACATACCCATTTGAACTTCTTCAAATACTGGTGTTTCAATCATCTTTTCCATTGGTACATCTAATATTGTAGTAGACATTGGATTACCTGGATATGCGGTTTGTTGTCCGACAAATATCGTATCTGGCTTTTCAGCCAAATAATTCATTGACTTAATTAATTCATCTTTATATGTTGTTTTCATACCACTCTATCGTTTCTTTGATACCCATTTCAAAAGTATAGTCTGGTTCAAATCCCAATTCAGTTTTAATTCTTTCAGTTGAACAAGCGCGAAATGGTATTGTTGTTGGTTTTGAATTATCCCATTGAACTTCTGGTGATTTATCCGTAACCTTTAGTATCGTATCAACTATATCACCAATCGTAACCGTAGAACCATATCCAACATTATAAGGTTTCATAGATTCACCATTCTCTAATATCAATAGTGCGCCTTTAACTACATCCTTAATGTAAAGAAAATCTCTAACAACATCTGGACTTCCCCAAACTACAAATGGGTCTTCTCCACTCAAACATCTTTTAATCAATGCTGGAACAACGTGGCAACTTTCTAAATCAAAATTATCGTGTGGGCCAAATACCGCAGTTCCACGAGCAATTCCAATGTGCATATCACATAAATGTGAAGTGTGTTCCATAAGTGTCTCTCTATATCTTCGCATCCAACCATAATTATAATATGAAATAAATGGTTCTCCATCAAAATATTCATCTTCTGTAATTGCATATGGTTTATCTGGATAACCTGTTGAACTATTCAAGTCTAAAAATCTACTCACATTAGATTTATAACAAGCTTCCAATACATTGGTCATAATTACAATGTGACTTAATCCAACTTGATAATCTGTTGCTACATTTGATGGATGTAAAATGTTTCCTGCACAATGTATAACAATGTCTGCTCCCTCTACTAACTTCATAACATCATCAAATTTAGTTAAGTCAATGTTTTCCAATACTTCTATTCTATCGTCTTGTATCTTTAGTGAATTATTGTGGATTGATGTTCTGATATTAGCACCTCTCTCCAATAACTCTTGTATGAAGTGTGTTCCAACGAAACCACTTCCACCCGTTACGACTACTTTTTTATTTTTGTAAATGTTCATAATATTTTATTACCCTTTTTATTCCTGTTTCTAAATCTACCTTTGGATGAAACCCATAGCTATTTGCTCGTGTCATATCCATAAGTCTTTTGTTATCTCCGTTTGGTTTTGTTGTATCGTATTCTATTTCTTTTCCGTAATGTGTTGCCACGATACTTGCGATATCTTTAATACGAACTCCGTCACCACTACCTAAATTGATAGGTTCTGTTATTTGGTTTTCATACGACATCAATATACCTCTTGCCACATCTTCTGCGTGTATAAAATCTCTTATTGGTGTTCCGTCTCCCCATACTGATAGTAGTTTGTCATTATATC
>Ga0181394_1001428_pt1 | contig 10322 bp, 18 predicted proteins | sample 17SPOviralmetaG_FD_130123 | JGI IMG/M metagenome (GOLD analysis project Ga0181394, IMG submission 130123) | Marine viral communities from the oligotrophic San Pedro Time Series (SPOT) site, San Pedro Channel, CA, USA - 17 SPOT_SRF_2010-11-23 | ecosystem: Environmental > Aquatic > Marine > Strait...
ATAGTTACCTGCCGCCAGCCAGCCAAAAAAACATTGATTGCGCTAAGTTACTGAAAAGATTAACTGAATCACCGTTAATGGGCATTAATATATCACCGGCAATTGTTTTCTTATCAATTGACGTTATCAACCGGCACCAAAATGGCACGATATCACCACACCACACCGGTATCGCTTGGCCGTGCACCTATCCCCTATCCGGCACACCTATATACTACAAAAAAAAGTTATTTTTTTTTGCTGGCACCTATTGAACGCCGGTTGATCGTGATTATCTGTGTATCATCGCAATTGAACCGAACAGGTGACAACATGAAACAGACAACACAAATTTCACACGCTGATATGATCGCAAACATTGTGGCACGTTATAACGACGCAACACCGGCGCAGATTGATACCGGCATGGCATGGTATCAGAACGCGCAGGATCAAGCGCACGATATCGCCATAAAACACGATATGCCTGTTTATATTGTGGTGGCCGTTATTGCCGCGCTATCCCCGAACAATAAATGGTCGCGCAATGTGATCAATGCCGATGAATTAATTGGCGCATTTATTCGGGGCGACGCAATGGAAACGGTAAAGGTATCCACCTATAACAAGATGAAAGAAAAGGCTTGGCGCATTTTGCAGGAAATCCCTGACTATGACGGGGCAAAAGCTATCCTAAATGGTCAAAAGATCCCGTCGTTTTTCATGGATATTATGGGCGAATTCAATGTGACGATTGACGGCCATGCGCGAAATATCGCTTATAATGAGCGGGTCGGATTGACTGATGACCGCACAAATATCGGGGTACGTGAATACCGCGCACTTCAGGCGGCATACTATGATGCTGCAAAGCAAGTTGATATCATGCCCTATCAGTTACAGGCCATTACATGGGGCGTATGGCGCGACACGCACGGGATTGTGTGACATGTCGTATAAATGCCGCTGTTGCGATAGTGTCGAAATACCGACGCATTCAGTCAATGAGGATGGGGAAAGATTGTGTGTTGAATGTGCCGATGCTGGCGCGTTATGTGAGTGTGTACATGATGACCATGATCATAGGATCGTTATCTGTACAGACTGTACTGAACGGGGGGATATATGGGAAACATAAAAAAAAAAACACACCGGCCTATTGAACGGGGCAGATCAATGCCCATATGTAAGACAGACAACAAACGAGGATGATTGACCATGTACATTTCAAAAACAAACCTGAATGATCTGCTGCGTAACGTTGCATACTTCAATGAGGATAATGCGGAATTAGGCAAGGCTATTAGGGCAGACAATTATGATCAAAATGCTGTCGATGAAGCCAAGGGCCGCGCATGGCGGCAAGCCCAACGGACGATGCGCCTAGTCGAAAAAATTGGTATCGCCAAGCCTGAAAAAATGGCTGGCCCGATAGGCCATGTATATTTCTGGGTTGACTTGTGGAAGCCTGACTTTGAACCGACCGAAAGGGAAGTCATGCAAGCGGAATTTTCTGGTGCTAATGTGGGGCTGTCTGACATATAAAAGCTGTGCTGGGCAACACATAAAACTGCCCGCTACTATCATGGCCCATTGCACAAAAAAATATTTTACTAGGCTATTGACATTTATTAGGTGAATTATTATTTACTAATTATCGGGTGACGAGCCGCCACTGCATAGCATGCGAGACAACCCCGATACCAGACTAGGACTGCAACCGCTCCGGCAACGCCAGCTAGTCGCGCCTACCACATACCGGACAGCGGGTTGTCCGGCTGGTTAAACCCAGAAAGAACCCGCACCCACTACGCCTACCGAATACGCGCTGTTTGACATTGTGAATATAAAAACTTTTTGTGGGCTGTCCATTGCCATTGATATGGGTATGCCACAAGGATGGCCCACAAATAACCGCTTGACTGATGTGAATATGGGGTGTAATGTTCACCCATAACCCGAACCAACAACAGGAGAATTGATCATGGCTAAAACTCAGAACCGCACCACAGAGGTGCTTGTCGTCAAAGGTGTTAACGTCTCTGCTCTGCGTGGGCAGTCAATCAAGACAGGCCGCATCTTCAACAACAATGGGTTTTTTGCTTGGCAGATTGCAAATGAAGGCGCACGTGATCGTGGCCGCTTTGCAAAAAAGTCTGCCTAGTCTGACAAAAACTTGCAGTGTCCACTTGACATAGTGGGCATTGCACCCCATATCCACATCATCAACAAACAAACAGGTGACAACATGACTGAGATTTTTATAGTTGAGTATATTGGCCCAACAGCATGGACTAATGCGTATGAGGGAACATCGCTCAAGTCTGCCACTGACACTGTAGACTGGTATCGTGACAACGGTTTTACGGCCAAGATAACGTCACATATGGTGGATCAGTATGGTCAGATTGTAAAAAATGAGGTGATGACATGAGTTTAGACTTTACAGTAAAAGAAGTGTATGGTGTATCCAGATACTACCCAGACAACAGAACCAGTAGGTGCATTGTAAATAGTCTGATGAAACAGAAGTGTCTCAATGCAACGCAGGTTAAAACACTCAAGGTAGTTGGTGGGTTCACCATTAACCTAAAACGAACAGTTGAATTTTAGAGGTATGACATGACAAAAGCACAGCAAATCTATAGAGTATTCAGGCCATACATGACAAAAGACTTGGCGAGATATGCCACCGTCAGGCTGATGGAGATACAGGGGATTGACAATGAAGATAAACAACTATATAAAAAATCCAGTGGCAGCAGCCAATCGGCGTAGAACCACACAGGTAGTGCCAAGCCACAAGGGCAAGGGTACAAAAGACAAACGGAAAGAGGACAAACAAAATGCGTTCAAATTTGAAAAAGATGCGGATCAAAAGGGTGAGTAAGAAGGCACCCGAATGGCAGCAACGCAGGGGGCAGGATCGTGCCACCAAGATGTCAGTAATTCAAACAACATTTGATATGAATATGAGAAAGGAACAGGATGATGGGCATGATATTATTCACACTAGCAGCAGCACTATTCGCTAATGACAATGCAGAATTTTTGCAGGATGCAGAAGCTAAACGTCAGGCAGGTTGTACCTTTACATATGTAGGCAAACAGGATATAAGACCAGACGTGCCGCACATTGGCGTAAACGACAAACATATTTACTTTACGATGGAGCCTTGTGATGAGTAACATGTACAAACTAATCATGGACTGGCGGTACAATCCACTGTCACATATCCCTGACAACAACACACGGCACATGGTGATGCAGGTGCTGGCATGGATGTGGTGCATTATCTTTGCCATGTCTGTGGGTTCCATAACTGTCTTTGGTATCAGTGCCATAGCACATGCCCTGCTGATTGCTGGCATCTTCATCACGGCAGGTGTGTTTGAAACAGCCAAGCGTAAGCCTAATTACTTTGGTGGGCTTGGCAGAGGTAATGGGGGTGAGCATGAATAGATTTATCATTGAACCCACCCCCGATGACATCGCTAAGTCATTGTGTGATCAGCACATTGTCAAGATGCCACTGGAGGAAGCGCAGATGCTATGCACTGCTGTGCGTGTACATGCACCAGAGTTTGCAGATGAGGCTGGCATATACAAGACAGCATACCTTAATCATCCATGCACACAGTGGGCCAGAGAAACGCGCATCAACTACAGGTTTGCCGTGCGTCTTATGAAGGCCATGAATGACGAATACATGTGGCGTTATCCCAAGCGCAGCAATGGCACTGTCAATACAGGACACGCATCTATGCGACACTTTGATGCGCTGGTCGAGGCAGAAAAGTATATCCCCGATGTCAGCAACTTTATGACGCCGCACCCTCAGTGCTTCAGCGGACACGATGACTGCAAAACAGATGAGGCATGGCCGCTTGAGGCATACCGTGCCTTTTATGCGCTTGACAAGATGAGTTTCGCCAAGTATAACAAGGGAAGGTTTATGCCACAGTGGATGAACCCAATGCCGGACTGGCAGGAAAGGATACACGATGAAGACAGTGACAGTTGAATTGAAGCACCAAGAACATGACATCCTTGCACAAAGGGTGGAGGATTACTTTGGTGGCTGGCATCCGTTTGCATATGGCACTAGACTTGTGCGGCCAGCCTACTACGATGAAGACCAGCAGTGTTGGGTGGCTGTGATTACCCGACAAACATCTTGTGACTAAGGAGAAATAATATGACAAAAAAACTTGAAGACATGACAGATGATGAACGCATTGCACACTGGCAAAAGGTGCGAAAAGAAGAGCAGGAAGATAGACAAGACAAGGTGAACCAACTCAATGAGGCACAACGTGAAGCAGCTATCACGTTATTCAAACAACTAGATGACATTTTAGACGTTGCCCTGTATCCCCACATGGGTGGCCTCCGCTACGTGACTGCTATCGACTTGCAGGATTTGCACGAAGCAAAGGACGCCTTCAAACGTCAGTTCAATTTATAGTTGACACTGCGTCAGATAACTGATATAACAGGACATCAATTAACGATAGGAGAATGATTATGCCGTTTGAATATATCCCAGAAAATCTGGACTTTGACGTTCAGTATGAGCAAACTAAAATGGATGACAAGAAGTATGTTATCAATGGCGATACCGGAGAATATATTGGTATCGTTGGCAATGGTTTCCGTTGTGAAAATCATGGTGCCTTCTTCCGTAAGGTTATGGAAACAACGGAAGACACACTGTCACCAGCAGAGATGCAGGATGCAGAGATTAGCTGGCGTGATGCCCACCAGAATGGCTGGGCCATGATGGACATGCGTCTGCCCAACGTGACTACCAAGATCACGACAGACAAGATGGAAGTCGATGTGGTCAAGCGTATCATTGCACTGCATGGTGTCAATGGCACATGCTCTAACGTCGCTATCTTTGGTTCTATTGACTTCTTCTGTCTCAATGGGCAGATCAGGGGCAAGCATGACAAGGTGATGCGTAAGAACACAGCTAACTTCTGTCTTGACAGGTTCGCCAAGGAACTGGAAAAGTCACAGCAAGACTTCACTGCACACGCAGAGCAGATGCAACGCTGGGCAAACAGCAGTCTTATAGGCGTGAATGTCAAGGACATGCTTGAGAAGATCATGCCGTCTAAAGACAGGGCCAAAAAGATGTACACATTGTACAGTCAAGAGGCTAGTGATCGGGGCCGTAATCTGTATGCCCTATACTCAGCTTTCACAAACTATGCGTCGTATCAGGATGCGCGTAATGGCTTTCCCTTGAAGAGTACGCCTAAAGATACTAATGCTGTCAGCATGTTCAAGCGTGAACTTGAAGTAGCAGATTGGGTAGAACACCCAGCGTTTCAGTCGGTGGCAGCATAATGGGATTTAGGCCGGTGTATAAAGACAAGTGGGATGCCATAAAACATCATGTACGTTTTATTAAGTCTGACTTGGAGAAAGCAGAGAGGGGGCTTGATAAGTTTCCCTCTCGCTCTAAGGCATTATCTTGTATAAGAGATGCAAAACATTCTATCCAATTTCTTGAAAAGGAGTTAGACAATGGCCGTCCGTAATGAAGACGGTGATGTGGAAATGTATACACTACGTGACATATTCATTGATCCGTATACAAACAAGTGGGAGTCACCGAAACGGTGGCTTCCCCTACTACTAGAGTTTATGTCTGAGGAATCCTTGAAGGGTTGCCCCTACAAGTTTACTGTGTGGTCTTGGCATATTGATGACTACATCAGATGGTTGAAGTTGCCAAGAGGTGTCAGTCCATACCTACGTGATCCATATGAAGTTACAGAAAGATACATATGGAAATACTGTATTGACAAGGAAGGATTTGACTATGACGGTGCAGGAGACTACTGGTATAGTGAAGACTGCTATATGGAATTTGAAACGAAGGAAGAGGCACTGGCATACTGGAAGAAGAATATTAAAGTAGAGAACGGTTTTAAACCTAAACTAGACACAGTGGAAGAGTTTTGCCATCAGTTTGGTTGGCACTTATATGAAAGGAAATACTGATGCATATTACTCTAGTCACACTAGCAGATGAGTACTATTCTTCTCACGATTTCAAACACTTACGTGATGAGACAAAACGTCACTACCAGTATTTGATTGATGCTGTGCGGAAAACAACAGTGGATGATGTTGTGCTTGGTGAGATTACCTTTACTGATATAACTACCAAGCAAGCCAAGCTGTCCTATGACCAGTGGTGTGATCGTGGTATATCGTTTGCCAATCACACGCTGGGTGCAGCAAGGATGTTGTTCAACTATGGTATTCGTATGGAGCATTGCAGCATCAACCCCTTCTCTGTCGTCCGTAGGAGGGCCACAGAGGCGCGTAAGGTTGTGTGGACTAGGGAAGATGTCACTAAGTTACTCGACACAGCGTACAGCGATTTTAGCACCCGTAACATTGGACTGATTGCACACATGGCATACCAGTGGTGCCAGCGTGTAGGTGACATGCGAGTGCTTACATGGGATAGAATTGACTTTGAAAAGCGTAGGGTTACAATACTACAATCCAAGCGTAACGCACAAGTCGAACTGCCTATTGATGATGACCTGTATGACATGCTAGTACAACAGGAGCAAGACTTTGGCTTTCAGCCCTATGTTGCACCCCGTCCAGAGCCACAGAAGGGTGAGTATATTCCTTACTCAATATATAAGCTGCCCCTGTATGCGCGTAAGCTAATGGACGACGCTGGCTTGTCAAGTGACCTGCGACTATCTGACCTACGACGCACAGGTACAACAGAAATGGTAGAGGCTGGTGTTAGTATAGGACAAATCATGTCGGTTACAGGACATGCTAATCCACAATCAGTAAAGCCGTACCTAAAAAATACGTATCGAAGTGCAGAAAGTGCCTTGACAGCACGAAAGAATACATGATATAAGCATTCAACTGCCGCAACGAACTATATATATAATTATATATAGTATATAGAAAGGACATATAAATGATTAATCCAAGTGACTACGATGTAGCTAATGGTGAAACTAAGCGTATGAATTGTCCTGTCTGTAAGGGTATCAAGACGTTTAGTATAACTAACAATATGGGTACACTCTTGTGGAATTGTTACAAGGTATCCTGTACTGTTGGTGGCAGTACCCGTGTTCACTTGTCTGTGGAAGACATCAAGGCTGGGTTCACACGTAACAGTACAAGCAGTGAGGATGCCTTTATTCTGCCACAATATGTACTGCCTCGTAGAGACATGCTGTACATGAACAGATGGTGTGCTAGATGGCAGTTAGATCAAGATGAACTTGGTCTTCTGTATGATGTCAAAGAGGATCGTGTTGTATTCCCTGTCATGCATGAGGGCAGGATGGTAGATGCCACAGGCAGAACACTGTCTAAGCGAATACCTAAATGGAAAAGATATGGAAATAGTGACTTGCCATACACACATGGCTGTGGTAAAGTGGCTGTAGTTGTTGAGGACTGTGTGAGTGCAGCCGTTGTTGGTTACGGCTCCTTTGTCGGGGTTGCACTTCTTGGAACATCGCTCCAAGATTCGCATAGAAGGTATCTTGCACAGTTCTCAACAGCCATCATAGCGTTAGACCCCGATGCGCTTCCTAAGACTTTACAGATGGCAAAAGAATTACGTGGACATGTGAAAGATGTTCGTGTACTAAAATTAGAAGACGACCTAAAGTATCGCAACCCGACAGATATGGAGAAGCTAAATGGAATTATCACTAATTAGAAGCCTTATGGACAGAGAGTTCTATGACGAACATCGTGGCTCACGTTGCCCTGATCGTCTGTTCAGTAAGGATGTACGAAAGATCAAGCAGACTATCGACACAGCAATGGATCGCTATGAGCGTACCGTTACACCTGATGAGATAGAGGCATTGTTCATGGCGAACAATCCAACAATGACAACAGCACAGAAGCAAGCCTTTGCATCCCTGTTCTCTAGCATCAAGCGTGAGCAGCCGATGGGTGGAGACGTAGCACAAGAGGTATTATCTAAACTATTTCAACAGGTTATCGGTGAGGACATCGCTAATCTAGGCTTTGATTATGTCAACGGTGACAAGTCTAGCCTTGAGCCTCTGCGTCAGATGCTGGAACAGTATGGTGATGATTTTACGCCTAACTTGAAGATTGAATGGGATGACATAGAACTAGAGACACTACTAGATCGTAATGACCTTGAGGCTCGTTGGACATTCAACATACCCCCTCTTACACTTAGGGTAGAGGGTGTGAATGCTGGCCACTTGATTGAGGTAGGCGCACGTCCTAACACGGGCAAGACATCCTTTCATGCCAGTCTGATTGCCAGCCCCGGTGGCTTCGCACATCAGGGTGCCAACTGCATTATCTTGTGTAATGAGGAGGGCTATCACCGTGTAGGTGCCAGATATTTGACAGCAGCTACAGGTATGACGATGCAAGAGATTAAGGCCAACCCAAGTAAGGCCCGTGACTTATATGCGCCTGTCAAGGAACGTATCAAGATTAAGGATGCAACAGGACGTGACATGGCATGGGTAGAGAGCATATGCAAGGCATACAAGCCTGACATTGTTCTGTTGGACATGGGTGACAAGTTTGCTAAGACAGGTGGCTTTGCACGTCCTGATGAGGCACTAAAGGCTAACGCTATACATGCCCGTATGATTGCCAAGCAGCATGAGTGTGCCGTATTTTATATGTCTCAGCTATCAGCAGAGGCAGAAGGAAAGGTTATCCTTAACCAGTCTATGATGGAAGGCTCACGTACAGGTAAGGCTGCTGAAGCTGACTTGATGGTTCTGATTGCTAAGAACCCGCCGGTTCAGGGTCAGGACGAAGAAAGCCCAGAGCGTCACATGAATATTGTCAAAAACAAATTGACAGGCTGGCATGGAGATGTTACTTGTATGCTTGACTATAGAACAGCGAGGTACACAGCATGAAATTAACACTAGACGTAGAGAATACAACGACAGAACGTAACGGTAAGTTACACCTTGATCCGTTTGAGCCAGATAACTCATTGACTATGGTGGGTATGTTGACTGATCAAGACAATGAAACAATTGTGGTCTTTGATCACGAAGAAGCATCACCCCCTGATCAGGAGTCTTTTGACTTGGTGCAGAGCCACCTTGATCAGACAACAGTGCTTATCTGCCATAATGCAGCCTACGATCTTATGTGGCTGTGGGAGTCAGGCTTCAAGTACGATGGCCCTGTGTTTGACACGATGCTGGCTGAGTATGTATTGCAGCGTGGTATCAAGGAGCCACTGTCTCTTGAGGCATGTGCTGAAAGATATGATCTTGATACCAAGAAGCAGGACACACTAAAGGAATACTTCAAGAAGGGTTACAGCACACGCACTATTCCTCTTGATGAGTTGACAGAGTATCAGTCTGCTGACATACATGCGACACAGCAACTGGCAAATAAACAGATGGCCCAACTACAGTCTAGCAGTTCTAGTCTGATGGACACAGTTACGTTGACCAATCAGGTGTGCGTTACACTGGCACGTATCTATCAGCGTGGCTTCAAGGTTGACTTGGATGTGCTTGAAGATGTGCGTCAAGAATTTGAACAGGAGAAGCGTCAACTTATTGACGACTTGCAGGTTCATGTCCGTAAAGTAATGGGTGACACACCTATCAACTTGAACAGCCCAGAGCAATTGTCATGGGTTATCTATGGTCGTAAGGTCATTGATAAAAATGACTGGGCTGTGCATATTGATCCTTACATGGGTGATAGAGAGTTCCGGCAGCTTGTTGCTACACGAACACAACGAATGTACAGAACCAATGCTGTACAGTGTAAGGAATGCTCTGGCACTGGCTACATACGTAAGACAAAGAAGAATGGTGAGCCGTTTGCCAAGCCAAGCAAGTGTCCTGTATGCCATACAGAAGGATACTTGTTTAATCCTACTGACACACAGGCTGGCTTTAAGTTTAAGCCACCTACAGCTAAATGGGCATCTGCCAATGGCTTTTCTACCAGCAAGAATAACTTGCAACTGCTAGAGGCAGGTGCTAAGTCTAGGGGTATGGACGATGCAGCAGACTTCTTGTCAAAGGTTAGACGACTGAGTGCTGTGGATACATACTTGTCATCCTTTGTTGATGGCATCAAGAACTACACTAAGCAGGATGGTATGCTGCACGTAAGTCTGTTACAGCATCGCACATCGACAGGTAGACTGTCTGGTGCTAATCCTAATATGCAGAACATGCCACGTGGCGGCACGTTTCCTGTAAAGAAAGTATTTGTGTCACGATGGGAAGGTGGTAAGATACTTGAGGCTGACTTTGCACAGCTTGAGTTTCGTGCTGCTGCTTACTTA
>Ga0181394_1001430_pt1 | contig 10313 bp, 6 predicted proteins | sample 17SPOviralmetaG_FD_130123 | JGI IMG/M metagenome (GOLD analysis project Ga0181394, IMG submission 130123) | Marine viral communities from the oligotrophic San Pedro Time Series (SPOT) site, San Pedro Channel, CA, USA - 17 SPOT_SRF_2010-11-23 | ecosystem: Environmental > Aquatic > Marine > Strait...
ATGTAAAAGAGATGCGCAGAGGCAAACAAACTGTTACAGGTGACATATTCAATATAGATGGCATACCAATTGTGCCAGTGGATCAGTCAGGAACATTTGCAAATGGTTTAGCTAGAGTTGCCAAAGCAAAAGGTTTGCCAATAGCAAAAAGATTTACAGCTAAAGCTAATGTAATATCTGCGCCTACAAAAGCACAGTATGGAGAACCAGTAGATTTTGCTATATTTGCAGACAGTATAGGTAAAATAGATACGCTAGCAAAGAAGAACCCAGGTAAGACCTTCTTGCTACCACCACTAGGATTAGAACCTGGTAACAAATCTACTCAACAAGAAATAGATTCTAGAGTAGTTATAATAAAAAGTTTACTCGACGCTAATCCAAACATAAAACTAGTTATACCTGATAGCACTAACCCTGCGTTAACAGCACACTTAGATACGTTGCGCACAATATTTGAATGTTAAATGGCTACATGTCCCAATAGAAAACACCCAGACTGGATTAAGTTAGTATCAAACGTTGGTTTGTATGGAGCGTATAGCATGTATACAAAGAACAACAATAAGACTCCTAACGTCCAGGTAGATCTAAGATTACCTAAAGACCCTAATAAAGGTTTGTCTAACGCGCAGGTAAAAAATGTAAACAAAAGATTAAAAGAATACAATGCTTTAATGAACACTAAGCATCGTATTAATTATAAAAAGTTAGGCCAATCTACTTTGTACTCGTATGATATAGTAGAAAACTTTAACAGAGATAAATATATAGCAGAGCCATTTGCTACAGCTGTTGGTGAGTTCAATGATGTCGGAGACTTCTTACCGCCACAGTATCAGGTAGCTGCCAAGGGAGATCCGGGTATAGAGCTAAACAATAAAATGCGTAGTTTCTTAGACACAATAGGTGTAGAGTACAAAGCAGTAGATGAGATACTAGATGCAAATGGTAGCCCAATAGATGTCGTAGCAAAAGCTGACATGTTAAACAGGGTTGTTGAAGTCGTAGAAGGCAAGGCCGGACTAGACACTCTACCAGAAGAAGCAGCTCACTTCTTTGTAAAATACTTACGAGCAAAAGGTAGCCCGCTGTACAAATCTATGATGCGTGAGATAGAACAGTATGAGGCGTTTGGGAATGTAATGAACAATCCTGTCTACCAAAAGCAGTATGAGAATGATCCTATACTAATGCGGGAAGAAGCAATAGGTAAAGTAATTGCACAACAAATAGTAGCGCAAGAGGCCGGAGCTGATACACCGCAGAAGGTATCAAGATTTAAAAGATGGTTTGATAAGGTAATGAACTTTATCAGAAAAACATTTAAGATGCCTAAGAGTGATCCATTTGCGCAGGCGTCGTTTGCTATAATGAATGACCAGCTTAATGGTATAAAAGAATTAAAGAACGTTGACTTAGGGACAGAGCAGTTCTTCCAGGCGGAAGACACAAACCCAATGTCAGACAAGCAGCGAGCTGAAAAGATACTCGATCAACTAGACGAAACTAGTAGAAGACTAGAAAGCAGAGATGTAAAGAATGCAAAGGTTGAAGAGCTAGCTGCACTTGGTAAGCAGATAGTATTAGATCCCGCAGGAACAACTCCACGTTACTATGATACAGAAGCAGATAAAATTATTGCTAACAGGGTAAGTGATAGGCCCAGCGCAGCATTTATACGTAACGTGGGTAAAGAGCGTGCAATAGAATTAAATGCAAACAAAAATAACGAGGTAAAAAGAAGCGGTGGTACACAACATCATAGTACTATGGAACGTGTAATGATTCTTTTATCTGAAAAGAAAGGTGATAAAAAACAAATACAAAAAGAGTCTGGTTTAACTGAAGGACAGTTCAATGTATTATATTCTTTAGCAGCTGAGCAGTATGCAAATGCAAAAGAAATGCAAGCAAAAATAGATCCTGAGGGAGAGTTTGTAGTAAAGACAGAGCAGATTGTGTACGACCCTATAGGTAGAAAAGGTTTAGTGGCAGAAGAAACTGCAGGTACAATTGACCTTATGTTTGTATACTCTGATGGTACAGTAGATATACTAGACTACAAGTTCATTACACCGAGACCAGAACAGGTAGTTAGTTATGGAAAGAATGCTAGAATTGTAGAGAATCCACACGTAGGCAAGATGGATCAGTATAATATGCAGATAGGTGCGTATAAAGATATACTACAAAGACGGTACGGTGTAGAGCGTGTAAGAAAATCTCGTGTTATACCTATACATGTACAGTATGAAAGTAAAAAGATAGATGGTAAATACCAGCTAACTGGTAAAGTAGTCAAGATGGAAGCCGGTGGTAAAGCAGCAGGTTTATCAGGCAATGAGTTCTTACAACAAATACCATTAGCAAATGAAATGTTTGGTGATAAAGGTATAGATAAACTTATAAAAAGACTTACATCTAGAAAAGGCGTATTGGTACAAAAAAGAAGTAAGGTAAGAAACAACCCACAAAAATATGATAAACTATCTGCAGAGATAGAATCTATACAACAAAGTCTAACCGCTCTACAATTGAATGGAGGATTAGGTACTGTTCTTACTGAAGTTGCAAGACAGGTTAGATCTTTAGAAAAAAGAATAGGAGTAAAAGATAAGTTCTTGCCGGATGGCACAGAAAACCCAGACTACATAGAAATGGACGAACTGGTAGACCTGATAGATAAGTTTGGTTTATATACAGGCATGTCTAAATATTCAAGGGAATTCTTCAAAGATCTACAGCAGGCTGATGAGGCTGCATATAATAAATTAGTACAAAGATTTGATAGGGCTAGCGGTGTTATACAAAGAACACACGAAGACTTAAAGGCTGAGCTGTCTGACAGAGTTGTTGGTATGGGACAAGAGTTTGGTGTAGGAGATCCAACTAGATTAGTAAAAGAGTTTAGCTTCTTAACTAAGACATTTGCCACTGCGTCAGAGTTTGACCATCCTGTATTCCAAACAGCTTGGGGATACATAGACAAGGCACAGCAAAGAACACGTCGTGCGCAGAATGAGTTAGAAAAAGAAATAAAAAAATACCAAGGCGGTGTAGAAAAGTGGGCCAAAGATAATGGCATGTCGCTGATGGATGCTTACAGACTAATGATAGATGAGAACACTGGTAGCCTGGTTGGTAAATATACGCCTGAGTACTATGAAAGAGTTCGTGATGCTGCAAAAAACAAAGATGTATCGTGGGCAAAAGAAACATTCCAAAAGAAAGAAGGTTACCAAGAGAAGTTTGATAAATGGAAAGAAAGAGAGTTTGCAAGAATAGATGAAATGTTTGCGGACTACGAAGAGTATAATGAAAAGACAGGTAAGTATGAGAAGGTACCTGATCCAAACAATGTTCGTGGAAAGAAGCGTGAAGCAATGAAGCAGGCCTGGTTAAACACACATGATCTCAGTAGAGATTCAGCATGGACAAGTCCAAAAGCTTGGTATCACTTAGAGATTAAGCCTGAAAAAGAAGCGCTGTACTATTCTGATAAATACAAATACTTAAACGACAGAAAGCCACTAAAAGAATTCTTTGACTTCTATCAAAGAACAAATAGAAAGTTTGCAGAGATGTCAGGCCTAGGTATTAAAGGTAACTTCATAGCAAACATACATCAAGATATAATTGATTCTATTGCTGCAGGTAACTACGACTTAAGTTCTGATACACTGCTAGAAGGATTAAAGATCCGTGAAGATGATAACTTCAAAGGCGGAATGTTAGATGAGATTACTGGTTTACCTATTGCAACTATACCCGCACTGTACATGGCTCCGGTTAGGAACGCTAATGGTGAGGTAGATAATAGTTTAAAAACAAAAGATCTAGGACGTGCACTATACTTGATGGGTAAATCCGTACACAACTATGCACATAAGTCAGAGATTGAAGCGCATATACTAGCACTACAAAGCTTCTTAATTGATAATCCAGCTGCACTACGTGATGCAACCGGCAATGCATTCTTAGATAAAACAGGTAAGCTAGCAGAAAAAATGAATTCTAGAGATACGCTAGAAACATTTGAACAACTGTATGTAAACTTCTATCTATACGGACAGCGTATCCAAACAAAAGATGCAGACTGGGGAGGTTATAGTAAGAACAAAGTAATACTAGGAGCTAAACAATACTTCTCTGCTAAAGTATTAGGTCTTGCATTCATACCGGGTTCAGCTGCATACTTAGCAGCTAAAGCTTCTGCATATATGGAGGGAGCTAAAGGACTGCACTACAACAACAAGCAGATGGCGGAAACACATCGCCTGTTCTACAAACAAAAAGATAAATACTTAGGACTAGTAAACTTCTTCCAACCTTGGCAAGATGACTTTACTATGCGTGTAGCAAACAACTTATCTGCTAGTAAACTAGTAAAGACTGCTACTATGGATAAACTTTACTATCCATATCGTAAGGCGGATGAGATGATTGATAACAATATCTTGATAGCTATGTCCCAAAACTATGGCGTAAACGAAGACGGCATGCCTAAAAGATTAGAACTACTACCAGAAGGAAGCAAGTCTATCTTTGAGTTAACAACTATAAATGAAGATGGTCTAAAGATAGAAGGAATGTCTGAAGAAGGCATGAATAAATTCAGAGGTATAGCAAGATACGTTGGGGGATCTGTAAAAGGACAGATGTCTGATGAAGATATTAATGTAGTTAACACAACTCTAACTGGTAATGTTGTTATGCAGTTTAAGAACTGGATGCCACGTTTAGTTAGAGAAAGGTTAGGTGCATTTAGATATAACCCTGTAGCAGATGTATACGAGCAAGGTCGTTACAATGTAATAGCAGGCGAAGCCTGGCAGATAGAAGAGAACATCTTTGGTAAAATAAAAGGAACTCTAGGTACAGCACTAAAACTATCAGCTGAAGCAACTACTTTTGGTTTAGGATATAAAATGAAAGCTAACAAAAAGGTAGCAGAAAAACTATTCAAACAATACATACAAGATAATCCTGATAATCCAAACATACAAAAGATGTCTTTCAATGAGTACTTCTCAATGCGACAGGGACAGATCAGAGCAGCAGCTGCAGAACTACGAATGATATTACTACTAGCAACATCACTACTAGCCCTTGGTATGAAGGGAGAAGACGATGAAAGACTGTATACTAAAACTTGGGTTACAAGAAAACTATATGCATCACTGTCAAGAACAGCAATGGAACTTGGATTCTTAAGCAATCCAAATGAAATGGTAAGCTTTATCAGAACTCCTGTACCAATGACAGGTGTGGTAATAGATGCATTAAAAGCTACAAACAACACATGGGATGAGGTAGTAGATGCTATAACCCAAAGAGAAGACAACAGAGATAAGACCCCGTGGGGATATTATACGTTGCCATTCTTCCCTGGTTATAAGCAGATGTCACGCGTAATAGAAGTATACGAGCAAAACAAAGTTAATCCTTATCGATAGCCATTAACAATAACAAAAGATAACCAACTAGATCTCTAGCTGTATCTTCTGTATCATCGTTAAGACCCTTGTTAGATATGCGGGCTAACTTGTCATCTATCCTAGCCTTGATAGCTTCAGCTGCACCAAGCTTGCTAAAGATACCAAGAGGATTGAGTGCCGTGTTTCCATACGCAGAGTTCTTTTCCTTCAATAAATCTGTGATGGATTCAGTAACCTTGTCCAAGTGCCATGCAAAATCAGCATCCTTAGGAACTTTCCAAGTTGTTCTTTTCTTTATATCTTCATAGTTTAGACCAGTAGTAATGTCTTCTAAAGCTTTTACACTTTCTGCCCATTTTGCAGTATCAAAAAATATAGAATCAGTAGTTGGGACAGTACATGCCCCAAGATCAACCTCTACTACACAATCTTCTGGATACCAGAATGTAAATTGATCTGTACCAGGCACTACCAATCTAAACCCATCTCGTGGATTCTTTTCTATCACTTCATAAATGTGACCCACCTTTCCACGGTGACCACAGTCTTTAATAATTCTTGCTAACTGTTTCATAATTTAAAATTTAGAAAGGAGCTTCGTTACGCTCAAGAGGCAAAGGCTCACCACAATGTGTATTCCACTTAATAGGAATATTAAGAAAGTCATTAATAGCACGAAAGGTGCCACTAGTATGAAACCCAGCAGACCCACCAGTATAAGCATCAGCAGCGGGATGCGGAGCAGTGACAATCTTATTATTTCCTTTAATGAACTTTGCATAGTCTTGGGCTTTCTTGCCCCATAGTACAAATATAACATCATCTTTAGTATTTGTTAACGAATTTAATAATTCTTTAGTAAATGTATTCCATAACACCGTGTGAGATCCGGCTTTACCCTTCTCTACAGTTAGTGCAGTATTCAATAACAACACACCTTGATCAGCCCAACTAGTAAGATCATAGTCAAAGTCAAGACATAGTGTGTCATAATCATGTTCTAGAGCTTTCTTAATCCAAGCCAAGCTAGGACTAATTCTAGGACCGTCACCGCTGTTAGCAAAAGCCAACCCGGTTGCACTGCCATCATGATAAGGATCTTGTCCAAGGATAACTACCTTAAGATCTTTTAGTTGACAGAGTTTAAATGCACGAAAGGTAAGCTTTGTATCAGGATATATAATCCTACCTTCTGCTTTACCTTTCTTTATTGTTGTAGTCAAGCTATTAAAGTAACTTGAACTTAGTATTGGTTCAAGCAAGGGATACCAATCCCCTACTTGCTTTTCTATTCCTTTACTCATTTGTATAAATTTTTGGGTTATATATTTCATCTTCAGGATCTGGCACATCAAACAATTCCATCTCTGTGGGTATCTCCATACCAAGATTCTGACTCAGTCTTAAACGACGCTTCTCACTTTTGTAAAGTATCTGGCCAAGTGATGAATGCATATCTGTTTTGTGAAACTTAAATATAGCGTCCTTCAACTCGGGAGAAAAATGAGAATACTTACCAAGAATAAATCTGTTATAATCATCTTTATACTTACTAGGTATATCAAAGATAAACATAACATGATGTGGACTTGGATCTTGCATATCTATAAACGTCGTAAACTTTTTAAGAGCCTGCTCAAACTTAAGGAACAGAGCACTACCAGAAAATCTATACAATAAAACAACACTGTTAGGATGATCTTTAGTGCCTATAAAACAATTCAAGAATAAGGAATCATAAAAGTATAACTCTTTACTACCACTAAGCATAGGCATAATAAACACAGAAGACTTTGTTCTAGGTGCAACCTTTAGCTCACATTTTGTAGAAGATGTCTTCTCAATAATGTTTACCTTAAATGGCATCTTGCGAAACATCTGAGTATCGCCTAAAGAAATAGTAAGTTCTGGATTATTAAAAGAAACACTAGTAATAACATCTTCACTATTGTTAAACTTAAGCTCGCCCTCAAGGGACAAAGCTAGTGGGCTTTCTAGGGCCCACTTAACTTGTTTTTTATCTGTATTATTCATCAGTATTAAAAGTTTGAAGATTAAACGCATCAAGATATGCAGACTCATGTAAATCTTCTAGACTTTTAAGTATGTATACAAGTTTAAATGTTTCTGCAAATCGATCTACAGCTTCAGGTAAATCAAACTTAGCCATATAGTGAGACAATACTACCTCATGATATGCTAGCTTTGACTTTGGCATGTTATCAATAATGGCATCAGCAGTCTTAGGTCCAAGACCTGGTATACCAGGTATACCATCAGTGCTGTCGCCCATAAGAACTTGTTTCCAAAGAAACTTCTTAGCATCTTCAGCAGTAGTCTCTACAAACTCAGCTTTCTGATAGTTATAATGTCTACCCCTAATCTGTTGTAACACATCTTTATCAGGACTAGATATAACAGCTTCACGACCTTGTGATATAAAATAATCTTTTGCTATACCAACCATATCATCTGCTTCATATCCATCTACAGCTCTAAACCCGTGGGCCTGCTGCACATAGACGCGTAATGCATAAAATATAGGCGGCTTTAAACCACCTTTTCTGTTGTGTTTGTAAGGCACAGTCTTAGCGACATCATACCTAAAACATTTACCTAATGTTAAATATCCTATATAGCTTTCAGCTTCTGTTTCAATAAGTATCTGTTGTATTCTTTGGTTTATTCCATCAATTGCCTCTTCTAGGGTATCTTTACCCATCTCAAAATACAGTAGGCTATCTGCATCTATAAGTACTATCTTACTCATGTTAATAGGATTTAAAGTTAAGAGACTAGAAAGGGGACTTTCGTCCCCCCACTAGAATCATGAATACACAAACATTACAGAGAATTAACCTCTGCAATATCTTTATCAATCTCTGTTTTAATGTCAGAGTAATCAGCGACCGCTTCTTTGCGCATCTCTTCCCACTCTGCATCAGTCTTAGCTGCATAGGTAGAACTGTGATAGATACTACCATTTACACCAGCCAGAGATGAATGTACAAAATACTGTAAACATCTGATTGCACCAGTCTCATCGTCAGGCACTGCACCAATATGCATAGGATCAACAAATATATTGTGAATCTCACCGCTGTAGTATGCAATGTACTTAAGACCACCGAAGTGTAAACCTTTAACACAAGATGCATTGTCGTTTGTATTCACATAAGACCAATCTGGTAATCTGTGTGTGCAACCAACTTTGATAAAGTGTCCTGGATTAGCGTAACCGTTAGGGCCTTCGCAGTAAAATGCATCACCACTACTACCCATAATAGCTGGTTCAAATAGTCTATCTTCTACATGCTCAGGTAATCCACCTTCTTCAATCTCACCTGTATCAGGATTGAATGTACGCTTGTATCGATCTATCTCCTCACCAGTCTCTGTGTCATATGCATGCATAATCTCTTGAGACACTTTGTAACCATTAAGTAGACCTTCAGCAGTAATCTTCATCTGATACATAGTAGCTCTACGCTCAGCAACTTCTTCACTTAAGCCATGCTCTTCTATCAACTCTTCTTTGAGTTTAGGATGAACATACTGTAAGTTAACAAAGTTAAAGAACTTCTCAGTAAACCTTTCACCTTTTTCACAGTCACAGCCATTAAGCTTCTGACGAAGAATAGGGTTACGTAAGAATCTAACCCACATCTTTACAAGAGGCATAAAGTCTACACCCTTGTCAAGTGATTCAAAGATACGATCAACCAAAGCTTGTGGCATAGGTATACTAGATACTACACCTTCATGCTTCAAGAAGAACTCACCGGTGCCTTCATTGACATAAATCCATTCGCATTCAGTTTCTACAGTAGTTTTGTAGTCTTGGACGGTAAGCTTAGCAAACTCTTCCATGAGTGCATTGTACTCGTCCATAGTTGTAACAGACTGCTGTCTGTCAGATAACTCCATCATTTTTCTATAAGTGTCCTCGGAGTAGTTGACACTAAACGGCTTGTCGCCGTACGAACCAGATATTTGGTTCTCAATAACATTAATTGTAATCATGATAATTAATTAATTAGGGTTAAAAATAATATAAAAATTTCTATTATACAAGTAATACAGGGGATATTTCACCCCTGTAACTTGCTGATTATCACCAGTCTAGCCTGCCCTTAGCGTCCAGGTAAACCTTGATTTCCTTGATAAGATCTTGATCCAAATCACGGTCAGAATTAGGAGAGGATGATACTTCATCAATACAATCCAATAGTGTATGCACACCTTCAGACCACTCTTGAAGTTCATCAAACTTATCCATCAACTCTTGATCTTGACCAATAGCTTCTGGTACATCCAACACAAAGAGCTCACGACTCTTCTGCTGTATAGCAGCGGCGTCATCGTTATCTTTGCAGAAGTTATGCATTTCCACAATCTTCTCGACCATAGGAAATATATCAGTATCTTTCATCCACTGACTTACTCGTACATCTACATCAGCTGCATTGTATACATCCTGAAACTTTTCAAACAAGTCTAGATTAATGTCCTTAAGACAATATAAATATGTCTTATGTACCATACTCTTCATCTTATCTGCAGTGTACCATTTTATTGCGTATTCATCCATAGTATATCCTCCATTAGGTGTTAATTGTAAAAAGAATTCATCAATGTGCTTAACATTAGGGTTCATGCTAATGTGTTTAACATTGCTCTGTGAGACTCTGATAATCTGCGGCGTATCCCAATCAAAATTAGTATTGTGATATACCTCACCTTTATCATTAGTTGTAGTAGTTGGTTTCGTAAACTCACCACTACCAAGTCTAACAGCTGGAGTATCAAAGAAAAACATTCTATCGTCCTCACCTTGAGTTCTCCATCCAGGCATATCTTTGTATACTTGAC
>Ga0181394_1001431_pt1 | contig 10311 bp, 11 predicted proteins | sample 17SPOviralmetaG_FD_130123 | JGI IMG/M metagenome (GOLD analysis project Ga0181394, IMG submission 130123) | Marine viral communities from the oligotrophic San Pedro Time Series (SPOT) site, San Pedro Channel, CA, USA - 17 SPOT_SRF_2010-11-23 | ecosystem: Environmental > Aquatic > Marine > Strait...
CCACCTAATATAGCATAAGTTCCCTTATCGCTATATCCTGCAATACCAACCACTTTACCATCTACTCTTCGTATAACATATTCATCCAAGTCATACCAAACAGGAACGCTCCTAGATATTTTATCTTCGGGATTATCATTATTCCAAGCACCTTCCGCTTCCATCTTAGAATGTGGGCCAGTAACTTCATCAGCCATTTAATCACCTAAAGTTTGCTTTGATTAAGTATACATGCTCTTGACTTATTCCATGTGCTTTACTAATATTATTGAATGAATCTATTTCATTCACTACGCTAACTAACTCACTAGCAGACATATCCAACTTGTGGTCTTCTTGTATTTTAATTAACATACCTTCCACATGCTCGAAGTTTTCTTCATCTAAAGTAGCGTAGTATATTTCTTTACCTTTTAATATTCTTAAAGTATCGTGTGCTTCTAGTAACTTGTAATAAATATTAGATTTCATTAACTTTTTAGCCTCGCTTAAAAAATCGTCTATTGTTTCTGCCAGTGGTTTATTTTGTTTAGATATTTCTTCTCGCCTATCTTCTAAAGCATCTATTAAAGTGGTTATTGAAGTTAATTCACTAGCATTAGATATATCCATTTTATCATATGCCTCACTAGTGTTGAAACCTTCATATTCTGAAATTATAGTCTTGTTAGTTATTCGATTGATTGCACCAAATATTGAAGCAATTTCTCTTTGTGCTAATTCCTCTATCTTGTCGTTATTCTTTGTAGTAGTTGCATATACTTCTACTAAAGTTTCAACAAAATCATCGGCTAATGCTAATGTTTTTTCTTTGTCGCCAAAAATACCGCCTCTATTTAAATCATTCAAGAATGGTATTAGTTGTTTTAATTTTGAAGGTTTAATAAAATCATTCTGTGATTCTACTATTTTTTCATTTATTATCTTGTATGGTAAAAACCCACCACTACTTATTCTACCCGTTCCTCCTTTCAAATCTACTAAGGTGCTAACAATTCTTAAGTTTCCACTCTTAGCAAAAGGCAATTTTTGTCCTGCGTTCACACTTGGTAAATTTATTGGAGCAATAAACAACTCTCCAATCAACTCTCCGATTATGTTTAATTTCTTGGATAAATTTCTTAGATTTCTTTTTACTCCTTTCTTGCCGGACAATAACCTAATTATTTTTTCAGTCCCTCGACCTTCATTAGTTGTTTGAAAGCCTCTAGGTGGTGGGTCTTTTTGTTGTCCTCCCTCTTTACCAAACAATTCCAAATTAGTGAAAGTTTCAAGGGCTGTTTTAGTTTCCCCTTCTAATATCATAGCCAAAGCCCTAAATAAATCCTTTATCGCTGTTAAAGATTCATTTGCCTTCGATGTCGCATCTTGGGGAACATATTCTTGTAGTTCCTTTGTCTTAAATAAGAACATAGGCAGATACATTTCACTAGAATTATAGTCTTCTATTTTTTCAAATGTTGTCATTAGTTTTTGTATTAATTCTTCTGCGTCGTTTTCTTCTATCAATTCAATAGGAACCTGTTTAGGTTTTTTGAGTTCAGGGCTTGGGCCAAAATCAGTAAATCTATTTGCCATTGTTTTTATCTGTTCTTTAGTTCTACCTTCTACTCCTTGTGACTTAACATAATCAAACAAAACCCTGACGGTTTCTTCAAAATCAATATCTTCAAAAGTATCTGCAATGCCTTCTAAGTCTCTCTTTAAATACAATATTGCTAAGGGGTCTAAGGTTATCCTTTTAGCATCAGCATCTATGGATTGGACTTCTTTTTCGTTAGCCCCTACTTCATTAGTATATTCTTGAATGACCTTTCTTTCTCCACCTTCACCCACAGTCTGCTGTTGAAGACCAACATCACTTTCATCAACCAAAGTTGGTAGCATGTTATTCACTTTAAAGAAATTATTTATAGCCTTCATTGCCCTTTCTTCTACTTCACCAATAGTGGTTTCTTGCTTAGTAACCTTTTCAATATAATTTATTTTTTCTATGTTTCTTATTGCTTGCTTGTATTCATTCAAGTCTTTAGAAAATAGTTCATCTACATCATTTAATTTTTCTAAATCTTTTACTATCTCTTTACACGCTTTTATTAATTTAGGGAATTTTCCATACAATTCTTCCCAATAAGTATAGATTGATTCTCTTTTGTCTAAGTTATCCATTGATGTTTTTTCTAAGATACCGTTTAGATTTATGCTCTCAAATTCAAAAACATCATCATCTTCTTGATTGTAAACTGTTCTAACAGCATCAAGTAAGATATTAAAATTTCTTTTGTAATCCTGTGATTGTTTTCCTTGTATCTTAGATAATAATATATCAAAATTTTCATTTGGTTTAAGCGGGCCACCTGCTTTTATTGAATCTAAGTCTATAGTAAATCTACCCTTTCTAAAAAAACTTCCATCTTTAATTATATTTCCTCTTTGATTTTGAACTGTTCTAGTTGTAGGGCTTCCTGCATTTACATTTAAGTTTAGTAGTTCATATAGTGCTTCTCTATAGGTATCTTGACTATCTTCTTTAGTTTTCTTTTTAGTGGGAGCAATTCCTTTTTCTTTATCCGATATTTCTTGGTAGAGCATTCTTACAATTTCAGTTGTAACTTTTTTATACTTATCTTCGTCATCTTCAATGTCATCAAAATTAAACAAATCCTCTTCATCGAAAACTTCAAACAAATCTTCCTTTATTTTATTTTCATTATCTGCGTGTTGTTCCTTAGCAGTTTGAAAGATTGCAGTTGCATCGCTAATTAGTTGTTCTTTGTTTTTGATATACTTGCTTGTCATTTCACTCTTCCTCCTCTAAGAATCCATTTTCGATTAATTTTTCTATTAGTTGTTTTGGAACATTTTCTGGGTTTTTACTCACTTTTTCCAATTTTTCCTTAAACGCTTGTTCAAACTTTTCTTTTGTTTCTGTTAAGGTTCGTTGTATATTGGTGGTAATATTATTTACAAGGGATTGGTCATCTGTTGATAAGTCTTGTGATAGTGTTATAACACCACCAACCTCAAGATTTTTTAGCAATGTTTCCATATCTTTCACTATATTCCCATCTCCAAAACGATAGGCTATGGCAAACAAATAAGAAAAGGCATCGGATGAATCCATTCTTTCTCTAAAATATTGATTTTGTGGGTCATTAGCCTTTAGCCTATCTAAAACTTCATCTGCCGTTTTACCTGTTACCTTTTTACCCCTTAAGAAGTTAACAAAATCCTTTTCTATTTGAGAACTAGATGAACTTCCTGTGATTCCTGTAAGAATCCTATCTTTATTCTCATCAAGTTTACTCCTACTTATCTTCCCATCATCTCTTAACATTTCAATCATTAAATTCATGAAAGAAATTAATTTTGGGTTAGTCGTTCCATAAGTTCTAGTTTCAGTACCTAATACTAAACTCTTAGACATATCTGTTCCGATAAAATCTTCTTTACTTGGTTTTTCTTTACCAATTGCTTTTTTGAAGAGAGATTTATAGCCTCGAATTATACTTTTTTTCAGTATTTGGTCTACATCGTTCTCATCAAAATTAGTTACACCCGACAATGCTTCTCTTTTTGCCTCTTGTTCACCACCTTTCAAAGAAGAAGCAGTATCTTGTAATATGCTCTTAGTTGCTTCAACATACAAATCTCCGCCTTGACTTTCAAAGGCTCTTTTTAGAGTAGGGTGTAATTTGAACCGTTGTGGTGTTCTTCTTGTATCATAAAGCATTGATTTTTCTTTATTTTTTGATAAATTGGTGAAAAATGGCACTATGCTTTCTTTTGAAGTCTTACCCAGTTTAGTTACTGAGGGTCTAGCATCTAAAAAGTCCAAAAAGTCCTTAATATTTAATATTCCAACATTATAAGTGGCGGTTTCACCTTGAGGTAGTGCGCTAAATTTAATATTATCAACGGAAATTAATATTTCATACAAAAGAGGCTTATCAACAAAGAAGTTTAGGGAAGGGACATTCTTTTTTCCTCTTTCGACTGTATCTTTTTCGGGAACTTCGTTGCCAAAGACATATTTTTTCCTCTCTCCCCCTTCTCCTACAATTTCTCTAAGAATTCCCTCGTTTACAAGTTCTTTAATCCAATCTTGTTCTATTTTTTTCAAATTTTCTTCACTTGATTCTAATAAATTTATTTTTCTTGAGTAAACTGTGTAGGGTTTACCTTCAAACCCTGCCCTTCCTCTAACACTTCTATCATTTGTTTTACCTCTTTTGAATTCCGCTACATCTGTTGGATAAGTAACACCAGTAGTAGCAATTCTAAACTCTAAAGTTGCCATTTTGAAAGAATCTCGACCTGCTCTCGCTAAAATTTTAACAATTTCTTTACGATTCTTATTTCCTAGCGCATTTTTTACCTTACCAATGGTTCTTTTCTTCTTTTCTATTACAGTTTCATCCGGCTTTGATTCCTTTTCTACAATTCCACCAAATTCTTCGTATTTTTCTTTTATGAGTTCGTTCAATTTGTCTATATCATCGTCATTTAAGTTGTCTTTTTGTAGTAATTTTTCAATTTGGTCTTGAAAACTCATAGGTTTTGCTCCGATTTTGCCTTTTGGTCTTCCTCCTCTATTAATTGAAAAATAAACTTCAAGAACCTTGTCAAATTTTTCATAAAGTTCTTCTAAAATTGCGGGTCTTTCGCCTCTCGGCTTACTTCTTACAAGAGTTTCATACTTTTGTGGAAACTCTCTTCTAAATAGTGTTTTAAACTCATCAACATCATTGTATATTTTAGTTTGATTTGACAAGTTAGCAAACTTTGAAAATATTTCTTCCCTAGTTGCAGAAACATTACCTTCTTTTTTAGGAGTTTCCGACTGTAGCATTTCATTATAGTTAGGAGTAACTAAAAGTAAGTCCCAAAATACTAACGGGAAAGGATATTTTGGCAATGTTACTCATCCCCTGTTGGGTAAATAGCCTCTAATCTTTTTCCAAATTCTTCATTCCATGTCCTAATCCACTGTTTGACATTTTTTGGGTTATATCCTAAGTTTTTGCCTCTAGGTGTAGTAATCAGTTCTAAGTGTTCTTTATCGCTGAACCCTTCTCCCGACAAATCTTCTTCTTTTCTTGCCTTACTAGATTGCCAAGCCCAACTTCTATATGTTAGATAATCAACCATTTCTTCGGGTTCAGCATCAACCTCTCTTCCCCCTGCTATGCCCTTTATCTTAAGTATGTCTTCCCAACTCATTGTAATTTCTCCTGCATTTCTTAATCACAATATAACTTCGACTGAAATTTTACCATTATCATAATCTAAAATATAATATTCAGTCGCAAAAATAAAAGCACCGTTTTCTCTATCTACTTTAATATTAGGAGAACTATCCACAGATAATTCAATATCAACATCAGTGCTTTTGATTTCCTTAACTATGTTATCCTCTTCGTCATATACTCTAATTCTACCCGAAGGTTGAACTCTAATGGCAAACTCTTCTGTAGCCCTCACACTATCAAATACCGGCTCTTGGACATTACTAACTTCTATATCAATATCAAAATCGTCGAAATCCAAAAAGACTTCTTCTTCAAACCCAAGTTCTTTTGCTATTTGTTCGGCAATCTTCTTTTCTAAGTCATCATCGGAATATCTACTACTAATAGAACTACGACCCTTTGCTTTAATTATTTTCTCCCAACTCATTGTAATTTCTCCTGCATCAGTAGACTTTTTTCATATATTTTGATTCTTTAAGAATACCTACTATCTTTCTTGCTAATGAATCAAAAGAAAGAGGTTCATTATGTGAGTCAAATTTAAAATCAATTATAACCCCATCAACTAAACCTTGATTATCTGTAGGAATCTTTCGCCTAACAGAATAAGAATCATAAGCGTCTTTATTTTTTTCAATCAAATCTATTATTTTACCAAATGTTGATTGTTCAAGTCCGAATCTTAAGTCTGCACTATCAAAAACGCCATGTACAAAACCATCATTATTTACTGATATAGCAAATTTTTGTTCTTCAAATTCTTCTTTTTGTTTAATTATTTCTTTCCAACTCATTGTAATCTCTCCTGCATCTATCTCTTTCCTAAATAAGTTTCATATGAATACATAACAGTAGCATTATAAAGTTGATTATAATTTACTTTATTCCAATTAATCCGATGTTCGGGAGGTAATTGCCTATTAATGTCTTTTAGAACTTCAAGAGTCATTTCTTCAATTTTTTTTCTGCTTACTTTTTGAGGTAGGCTTATGTCATTTTCCTCTTTATATTCCTTAAATTTATCGTTAATTATGTATTCGGGGATTTTTGAAAGTCTAAGAGTGCTTTTAGCGTAACTACCCCAATACAAGTCAATAGCCTTTCCCGTATCAGCATTAGCCCAATCTTGGCCTGTCCAATAAGGGCCACTTTTGCCTTGAACATTTCCTGTGTTCCAATTACCCTTTATTATATCTTTCCAACTCATTGTAATTTCTCCTGCATTCTTTTCTTAATGTCTAACCAAATTTCGGGATTGTTTTGCGCCAACACTTCTTGGACAATTTGCATCTGTGCAAATATGATTGTGTCCTGTCTCTTATGTATAAGTTTTCCTTTAAACTCCATAAGATATTTTAGCGACTCTCTAACTTCTTTCGCAAGTTTAGTTAGACTATCTATTTCTCTAGGTTCTAAATCAATATCATTAAACAAATCGTTTAACTTACTATCGAGCCTTTGTATATTAGCACTTAGTAAATCAATCTCATTGACTTCTTTCTTTGCTATCATTACTGCGGCAGACTCTTGAACAATTGGTGCCAAGTGGTGTTTCATATGTCTTTGAATTTGCTCCTTGGTTGTACCTAATGCTTCTGCGATATCGTCACTAGAAATGTCACCGTTTGATAATGACACTTCGTAGTGCTTTCTCATTGGGTCTGTGCATAATACACACTTAGGATTACTACTGTTGACATAATCTCCCATGTGGTTTCGCTGATGTTGAGCCGCAGTTCCGCTTCTCCAATTAAACCTAGAATCTAAATCATCGCAAGAAACCTCGCCAGTTTCTAGCATTCTTTCGAGTTCTTCTCTATCTTCATGTTGGCAAAAACCACATCGTTTTCTAGTGACCATTCTTTCAACTCCATAAATATTCTATCCAAGATTTCTTTACATTATCTTCGACTTCTTCGGGAACTTTCAAGCCCTTCAAGTTTAGATATTCTCCCCATCTTAATTTCTTAGACTTTCCTTTACCGACTATTTCCACAATTAAAGAAGACATTGCTTGTTGTTGAAACGGCTTTAAAGTAAAATATTTTATATCACCGGAAGGGACTATATTCAAATTAGCAACAGACGCTATAGCCCTTTTATCGGGAAGATATTTTTTACCATCTTTTTTTGTTCCTTCAATAGTAAATCTTAGCCCTGTAAAACTAGCCGCCATTTTATTTAGGTTCGGCCTACCTCCTTTACGAAACATATCCTTATTGTTTAGCAAACCAAATACATGCTTCCTTATTGACTTAAATCTACTTAGTTGTGAAGGTCGTCTAACTAATAACTCAATACTTTCTATCGCTTTATCTAATTCAGCAACAGCAATATCAATTACATCCTTTAATCCGATTTTTACTAAATTTCCTCTACCAAATAAGGCTTGAGCCAAAGGAGGATTTGCTGTGTTTTTAGAACTACTATACCACTCTTTAGGTGCTTTTTTTGCTTTAGGATATTTTTTGCTAAACCAATCATTAGCGAAATGACCATAGAAAACCTCCGTGTCTTCTTTTGTTCCTAGATTTTTACCCTTACTATCGTATTTTTTAGGAGACTTGAAAGTAATATTTCTAGGATTAAGTGTTCCATTGGGTTTGTTAAAATTATCTATTTCTTTTTTAAATTTTTCTAAGTCTATTCTGTGTTCTTCTGTCATAACGCCGATGTCTTTGAAATCTTTCATAAATTCATCAATGTCTGCTAACAATTTGAAAGTCCCCGTACTTCCTTTATTCGGGGAATTGTCTCTTCTATAACTACTAGTAACATGCTGTTCTAACTGTAAATATAAATTGGCAGGATGGGCTTGACCACTCTTTGTATCTATTTGCCCAACTTTTTTATTTTCTCTAGGCTTCCTTATTTTCCTACCTTCACTCATCATACGCTTACTTGAAATTGAAGAACATTTCTGCTTCCAAGTTTCATATTGTTCAAGGAATTTGTAAACTCCGTTTACTGTGATGTCACTACCTTTCAAACTAATTACTGCTTTCTTTGCCATCTTTCTTCCTCCTCTTCTTTCCGTAACTTATGTTGAATAGTTCGGGGCTAGTTCCATGGCCGCCAAAAGAAACTCCTCCGGCTTCTTTTTCAAAAGTGTCGTCTTTTTTGGGTCGTTTAGTGCTTTCAATCAGTTCATCTATGTCTCTTTCTATTTCAAGCAAAGGCTCACTATAATGGTGTCGTTGTATGAGAGGCAAATCTTCGATGACTTTTTTTAGTTCTTGAATTCTATTCTTTATTTTGTCTGCTCGCTCTTTAATATTTAGTCTTCTTCTCTCCAAAGCCCTTTGAAGAGACTTACCTTTAAGGTTAGAAAACTTACGCTTTCCTCTCGGAGTGGGGGTATATTGGAAAGGTTCTGTCTTTGTCTTTTCTTTATTTTTCTTTTGAGCAGGTCTTGAATAAAATTTACTAGTGTCTACTTTATCCTGCTTTCTTTTTTTGGGAATTTTTATATCCCTTACCTTTAGCACATTTTCCCAATCCATATCAAGCCCTCTCTAATCATCTAAAGCAATAGACATGATTTTTTCTATTTCTTTTTCAAGTCCTTCTATCGTTTTATTCATTGACTCTCTTTTTTCAGCATCAAAATCTTTACTCGTTGTTTGTAAATCTTTGATAATTTTCTTTAGTTCAGCCACTCTTTTCAAAAAGTAACTCATGTCTCTCTTTTCTTGGCCTCTAACTGCTTTACCCTTTAGTCTTCTTCTCTCCAAAGCCCTTTGTTTTCTTCTACGAATTCTATCTTTCTCTCGTTCAAAACGACTATCCTCTTTAACTATATCTTCCCAATTCATATTAAGCCCTCGCTAAACTTCCCAATACTCTTTTAATACTATCCATAGTAGTCTTATGCAATCTATGATATTCTCCGGCTAAGTCTTCAAATTCTCTAGCATCAATCATTTCTTCACCTTGAAACTTTCCAACCATGTCGTGTAATTCTTTCAAAGAAACTATCTGCATACCAATATTAGCCATCGCATTTCGAGCAGTTTGCTTTTTTAGAATAGTTTGCCATGTCATTAATATCTCCTCCTTCGCCTACCAATATTTTTTCTTTGACCCTTTGTTTGGAAGAACCTACTACCTTGTAGTTTCATTTCTCGCTCTCTTAGCATTTTCTCTTTTAGCACTTCTTCCTGCTTCTTTTTATATTCGGGACTTTTTAAATATACATCATGCTTTCTTTTCATTTCATCATCATATATTTGTTTGAACTTTCTAACCTTATCTTCAAAAGACCTGCCTTTGCTTGTTACGGGTAGTGATTTAAAATCAACATCTAATAGAGTTTCAAGTAGTGCTTCAATTTCATAAGGCTTAAAATTCTTCCATCCAGTAGGGAAGTCTTTTACATGGCCTCCAAATTCTTCTGCTGTTAGTGGTTTTCTTAAATCACCGGATTTTACTCTTTTGTATGCCGCTTCTTTTCTTATTTTTGCTCTAGCATCTTCCATTATTTCATCTGCTTTTTCTTGGAACTTGGCATTTAATTTCTTAGTAGCACGACGAACTTCTATATCTGCCATACTATCTTTTTTAGATTCTTTAGGTTTATATAAAGAACTACCACTGTCTATAATGTAATTGAAAGGTCTTACTTCATATCTAGTGAAACCTTCCATTTTCTTAACATTTACAAAGAAATCCGAATCTCTTAATCTTTCTACTGTTCTACTACGCAAGCCTCCAATGACATCTATTTGATAGTAAGGTTCGTCTTTTATTTTATTTAACCTACCAGTTCCACCTCTAACTCCTAGACCTTCTCCCGAAATAACATCAACTGCGGAATATCTTTCTGCGGGGTCATCCTCAAGAATATCAAACATTTCTTTAAGCCTTAATTTAGGAACATACTTTTTAGCATCCTTATCTTTAGGAAATACCGTTTTCGGCATTTTAAGTATGTCAAACCAACTCATGTGTTCAATCCCTTTATTTGTGAGGCGGCTCCCCAAATCTACTATATCTTGGGGCATTTTCATATTCTTCTTTTTTGTTTTTCTCGTATTCTTCTTTGAATTTGCCTATTCCC
>Ga0181394_1001435_pt1 | contig 10284 bp, 8 predicted proteins | sample 17SPOviralmetaG_FD_130123 | JGI IMG/M metagenome (GOLD analysis project Ga0181394, IMG submission 130123) | Marine viral communities from the oligotrophic San Pedro Time Series (SPOT) site, San Pedro Channel, CA, USA - 17 SPOT_SRF_2010-11-23 | ecosystem: Environmental > Aquatic > Marine > Strait...
AACTATGGACACCTGACATTTTTCTTGGCTGATAATGGCTTTCACATGTTTGACGGTCAAAAGGCCACCCCGATTGGCAACGAGAAGATAGATAAATTCTTTGAGAACGACTTTAACAGCGCCTATCAAAACAGAGTATCTGCTAGCGTTGACCCGCTAAACCAGATTGCTGTTTGGTCATACCCGTCACAAGCCAGTAACAGTGGTCAGCCAGATACAATACTTATTTATAACTACAGCCTGAACCGTTGGTCACTGGCAAAAACGCCAACAGACTTTGTTGCCCCGCTGTTTAGCTCTAGCTACACAGTTGACGATTTGGACAGCTTGGCGGCTACAGTGGACGCGCTAGCTATTCAGCTTGATAGCCCATCCCTTCGCGGCGGTCAGTTTTTCTTCGGCGCGGCGATTGATGACAAACTTTATTCCTTTACTGGCTCTTCATTAGTGCCGGAGATTGTTACTGGCGAGATGAACTTGCACAAGGGGATGCACTCGGTTGTTACCCGTGTCTATCCATACTATGAGGGCATAGAGAATTTCTGCTATGTCGGAACGCGCAATGCCATGATAGGCAACCCCGCGCCAACATTTACAGCCTTTAGTCCGGCAGGCGGCAACGGTTATGCTGAGTTTAGAGCAGATGGCAGGTATCACAGGTTTAAGTTTGAGTTCGACCAGTTCTTTGAGTTTGCTCAGGGGTTTGATGTCGAGGCCGCACAGATAGGGCGCAGATAATGGCAACAACTAATTTTCGCATCCTAAACCCTGTTTTAGCTACTGTCAGAGAGATAGCTGAGTTATTGAACGGGGCTATCAATGGCAAGCTAAATTGCACTGGCACAGCTACACTGGCATCTGGCGGCGGGGATATTACTGTTACTGACCCAAGAGCAGGCAAGGAAAGCGTTATACTGCTAGAGCCTCATAGCGTAAACTATTATGACCACGACCCTTATATAAAGACAAAAAACAACGGTTCATTTGTTATAGGACAAAAGAATAATGGACACAGCACAGACATTGGATATGTCATCATCGGCTGATGATTTTGAGAGATGCGCTGAATACATTGTATCGGCGCTGGAGTACGCAGGCCATAGTCATACATTGCAAGATGTGTGGCAGGCTATAACGAATAAGCAAGCGGCATTTTTTCCTTTGGAAAAATCTGCTATAGTGGTTGAAATAGTTGACTACCCCCAAAGAGCCACCTGCCGTATATGGTTAGCAGGCGGTGATATGGAAGAGCTTATAGAGGCTGAGAAGAAAATCCGCAATTGGGCTAGAGAGCTTGGTTGCGATTCAATAGAAATAATCGGGCGTAAGGGCTGGGAAAGACAGCTTAAAGACTACAAGCCCACAGCAACCGTACTGGTAAAGGATTTGTAAGATGGGTAAAGGCGGCGGTTCACAGAGAACGATTACGCAAACAACAGCGCCAAGTGCGTTTGCAGAGCCATTTTTGCAGTATGGTATGCAAGAGGCGAAGGACTTGTATCAGTCAGCGCGTCCTCAGTATTACCCAAAAAGCACTGTTGTAGGCTTCAGCCCTGAGACACAGATGGCACTGTCCGGCTACCGTTCAGCCGCCGCCGCTGGCTCACCAATGATACCAGCCGTTCAGCAAGCGGTTATGCAGAACCTGACAGGCACTAACCCGCTTTTCAAGCAGGCTTTACAGCCAACCATTCAACAAGCTATGCAGGGCGCTCAAAGCACTGGCAGGTACGGCTCAGGATACGCACAAAAGGCCGTAGCAGAAGCCGTAGCGCCTCTTATGTATCAGGCACAGCAGGCGGCTATCCAGCAAGCCCCAGCGGCGCGTCAGTTTGGTTTTGCTGACTTGCAGACAATGGCGGAGGTTGGTGCGGCTCGTGAGGCTCAGGAGCAGGCAGAACTGGCGGCAGATATCGAGCGCTTCCAGTTTGAGGAGGCACGGCCTGCACAGAAGTTAGCTGATTACCTTACAATGGTTCAGGGTGGTTCTGGTGCATTGGGCGGCAGAACTATGACCCCGCAGTATCGTAATCCGGCTCTGGGCTTCCTCTCCGGCGGCATGGCGGGGGCGCAAGCTGGTAGCATGATGTCTGGCGGAGGTGCTGTTGACCCAATGTACGCAATTCTTGGCGGTTTACTTGGAGGGTTCGCTTAATGTCAAACGGGATACCAACATTTCGTGGTGGCGGTGCGGCAGGCACTGAATTGTTCAATCGGCTCTTGCGTGGGGGCATGCCAGCAGGCGCTCGTCCTAACGCATTTATGACACGGCGTGGGCTTGACCCACGAACAGCGGGTTCTGCTACTAGCTTGATGCGATTACGCCCACCTCAGCCTCAAATTGGTCTGCGCGGTATCAGGGACATTACAGCCCCCACAGGCGCTGGCGGCATGACCCGCCTACAGAGCGACCTAGCGGCAAAGATGGGTTTAGGTGGAAAGACACCGACACCTCCAAAAGCCCCTCAGAGCCTGATGGACAGACTAACTCCGGCAGTTGGTACACCCGCATTTGCTGGGCTATCAGAAGCCGCCGCAACTGGCCTGCAACTGTCAGGATATCAGGACAAGCCTATCACCACTGGTCAGGGCTTGGGCGCTATGTTCGGCGCTGGCATGAAGGCGTACAATGAGGCCAAACGGGCTGACTTGGCTGACCGCATTGCTATGGCAAAGCTGTCGCAGAAATCAGACTTTGAAGCAAAACTGGCGCTTGCAGGAATTGACGTTTCCACCCCAGAAGGTCAGGCTGAAGCGCGTAAAATTCTTATGAAAACTGGTAGCACAACTATAGACTTGGGCAGGGGCGATACAGAGCGCGAAAAGCAGAGAGCCAAAATGGATTATGGCAAGCTGGGCAAGCTTGGAGAAAAAGTCCAAGGTATGCGGGAGCTTGAGCCAAGAATAAACATCATACAAGACTTAGCTTTGGGCGGGATTGATACTGGCGCTCTTACATCTGCAACAATGGGCGCGAGAAATTTGCTTGCTAGCGCAGGTTTTTTAACTGAAGAACAAGTTAGTGATTTAAGTGACCAACAGGTTTTTCAAGCTCAGGTTTCATTTCTTGTTCCCAGAATGAGGGTTGCAGGCACGGGCGCATCTTCAGACAAAGATATGGCATTTTTCCAAGAGGCTGTTCCGAGTTTGAGAAACAACCCAAGAGCAAATTTAATTATAGCTGGTATGTATAAACAAGTTATGGCAAACAACGCGGCTGAGTATGACTTGATGTACAACTATCTAGAAGAAAATGATAGCTTACGAGGTTTTGAAGAGTTCCGAGCTGAAAACTTACAGCCCACTTATCTTAAAGTATCCACGGATGAAGAAATTGATTCACTTATTGCTGATGGAAGCTTGAAGTTGGGTGATGTGTTCTATGACAAAAAAGCTGGCTCTTTTGATATTTTGACACAAGAATTGTTACCGAGTAACTAGGGGAATATTATGCCACTTCGTAAAAGCTCACCCGAAAGTAAAGGCTCAACTTCTGCTGAAAGCGGAAGCAAGGGTTATGTAAACAATTTATTACGCACTTTTGCACAGGGGGTCTTGTTTGAGTTTGAGGACGAGGCTGAGGCTTTTTTGCGTACTCAGGTATTGCCTAAGTTTCTTGGTGGCACAGACAAGCCGTATAAAGAAGTGCGCGATGAGATTAGGGCTAGCATTAAAGATTTTGCCAAGAAAAACCCTAAAACCGCTTTTGCGGCTAATGTTGGCGGAGCAGTGGCTAGCGCAGTCGTGCCAGTTGGCGCGGCTCTTAAGGTGGGAAGTTTAGGCGGCAGGGTTTTGGCTGGTTCGGCAACTGGTGCAGGTTTGGGCGGTGTTGCAGGGGCAGGTTTAGCAGAAGAAGTTTCAGATATCCCAGAGAGCGTCACGGCGGGAGTTGCCACTGGCGCGGCTTTAGGTGCTGGCTTGCCTTTGGCTGGCTATGCGGTAAGAAAAACAGTAATCCCTATGGCTAAAACAATCGCTGAACTAACAAAGTCTGCCGTGACAAACCCGCAGAAAAGGGCTGTCAACATAATAGCAAAAAGACTAGAAGAGGGCGGAGTAACTGACGAGACGCTTGCTAAATTGAAGGCTGAAGTCAAGCCAATGGCTCTTGCAGATTTACCTCCCGCTGGAGTGATTGCTCTCTCTAAGCTGATATCTCAAATGGGGGATAAAGGTGCAGAGTTTGCTAAAGCGTTGAATGTTCGACAGTTTGGAGAGAGCAACGTAGAGGGCGCTTTAAGCAGAATAACTAAGGACGTAGAGAAGGCAGGGCTTCCTAATCAAAGCATTACAGCCGCTAGAAAAGGCATTGATGTAATTAAAAGAGAAAAAGGCGGAGAGGCTTACAAAAAGTCGTTTGAGTTTTCTATAACTCCTCAGCTAAGAAGCCAGCTATCCCCTATATTCTCACGCCCGTCTATGAAGAATATTGTAAGAGACGCCAGAAATCTTGCCGCAGAAGGCGGTGATTCCTTTGGGGGCAACACTTTAGACAATATTGATATGAAAGGTCTTAATTACATTGTTAAGGCGCTTGGCTCTCGCTCTCGGTCTATGATGAGTGAAAACCCAGACATGGCTTTAGCTATTGGCAAAACCCGAAAAGATTTAACCACTTTGTTGGACAACGCAAACCCCGACTACAAAAAAGCTAGAAGCCTGTATGCAGATGCCTTCGACAAAGAAGAGGCTCTTGAGTTTGGCCTCAAATTTAGACGGATGCGCCCCGAAGAGATAAAGTCCAAGATTTTAGATTTTGGTGATGACCAGCTAGAGAGCTTTAGAACTGGCGTTTCTCAAAGGTTGATGGATGAGATTGAAGGTGCAAAGGCTGGCGGCAATATTGCAAAAATACTGTCAGACACGGAAAGAAAGTTAAGCCAACTAAAAGCCTCTTTGCCAAAGGGCAAATACAAAAGATTTATCGAAAGCCTTGAAAAAGAATCAACAATGGCGGCGTCAAGGGGGCTCTATTTGTCTGGCTCTCAGACAGGAATGATAAAAATGGCAGAGCGTCAGATTGCTGAAGAGGGTCTTGGCGCGGCTGACGATGCCTTGCAGTCAATGAAAAGAGGCGGCGCAAGCGGCCTTATTGGCTCAATGATTGAAAGGGCTTTGCCTTTGCGTCAAGGTCTGGGCGCTAATACAAGAGAAGAGATAGGTAAGCGTCTTTTTGCTACTCAACCAGCGCAAAGAGCCTCAGCGATAGAAGAGATTATGGCAAAAAGAGCAGGCCGTCCCTCTGTGCAACCGCCTAGATTGCCAGCATCTCCGCCGCCAATAGGATTGCGGGGGCTGGCGAGAGAGGGCTTGCCTGCTACTTCGCTTTTCGCACCAGCGCAAGAAATAGCCTCAAGAGTAACCCCGTCAATGCCTGTTCCCTCGTTGCTATCATCAGCCGAGGCAGGTCAGATTGATACGCCTCTAAGACTAAATACTGGGGCAATGCCCTTTGAGAGCATATACACTGCCCCTAGTGGGTCTACTTATGGTATAATGCCGTTAGAACTGGGCGGGTCAGCCCATCTTTTAGGAGAATAAAATGGCAAAGACAAAAATATCCGAATATGACGGCACTGCCAGCAACAATACTGATTTGGACAGTATAGCGCTGGGCGAAGGCATAATGGTTCCTTCAGATTTAAATAACTTTTGCCGGGAAATCATGGCGCACCTAGCCGACATGAACGCTGGCACATCTGCCATTCAGGATACCTTTACCCTGTCAGACCCAGCAGACGACACCAAGCAGGTTCGCTTTGACGCAGAGGATATCACTACAGCCACCACTCGCGTCCTTACAGCCCCTGACGCTGATGTGACCATTGCTGGGCTCGAGAAGGCTCAGGAGTTTACAAAGACACAGAACTTTGATGCCACTACCCTAGTGGACGGTGCAAACATCTCATGGGATGCCAGCGCTAATCAGGTTACATCCGTTACTATTACAGATAACCGTATTATGGATGCCCCGACAAACATGGTGGACGGCGGGGTGTACTTGCTAATGGTGATACAGGACGCGACTGGTAGCCGCACACTGTCGTTTAATGGGGTGTTTAAGTTCACAGGCGGTACTGCTCCGGTACTTACCGCCACAGCCTCTGCGAAGGATATTCTGATATTCCATAGCGATGGCACGAATATGTATGAAATCGGACGCTCACTGAACGTATCATAAGGCGAAGGCATGACCAGCTTACTGAATATCGCAGGCAATATACCCGTATCATCCGCCGCCGCAGTCGGAGGCCAATCTCTGCGCTTCGAGGACGGTGACAGTGCCTATTTGTCATGGACACCAGCATCGGCTGGCAACCGCAAGACATGGACATATAGTTTCTGGACGAAGCGTGGCTCTGTTAGCGCAACACAAACATACTTGTATTCAAAATCTGGTACTTATGGAGACCAGCTTGGAATTACCGAGAAAGTTGTATGGACACCCCTTGAAGCAACTGGGGCGGCATATAATATGCAAACAAATGCAGTTCTTCGTGACCCCTCCGCTTGGTATCACATCGTTTTATCTGTAGACACAACTCAATCCACTGCATCAGACCGAGTTAAAATATATGTCAATGGAGTTTTGCAAACGCTTTCTACAGCATCTTATCCAGCGCAAAACTATGATGGTGAAATTAATAAATCGCAATCACATATTATTGGCTACAACAGTAGAAATAATAGTGAACGCTTAGACAGCTACCTAGCCAACGTCACCTTTATTGACGGACAAGCCCTAGACCCTACCAGCTTTGGCGAGTACGAGGACACACTGTGGAAGCCTAAGTCTGACACAGACATACAGGCGCTGACCTTCGGGACAAACGGGTTCTACCTACCGTTCAAGCAGACCACTGAGGCCGAAGGGTTCTCGACTGTGACCTACACTGGCAACGGCGTAGATGGACACGGTGTTGAGGGCGTGGGATTTGACGCAGATTTCGTTTGGGTTAAGCAAAGGAATGGCACAGAACACCATCAGCTTTTTGATACCGTTAGAGGCGCACCATTGTCTCTATCTTCTAGTGGCACTTTTGCTGAAAATAACAACGCACAAAGACTGCAATCTTTTGAGAGTGGTGGGTTTACTTTAGGCAATGATATTGCCGTTAATCAATCAGGCAAAAACTACGTTGCATGGTGCTGGGATGCTGGCACTGGTTCTGCCGCAAGCAATACTGATGGCAGTATTACTAGCACAGTTAAAGCTAATACCACAAAAGGGTTTAGCATAGTAGGATGGACATCGCCCGGCGGTGGCTCAAACACAATTGGTCATGGCCTTAGTTCTCCGCCAGAAATGATAATTACTAAAACAAGAACAGCATCTATCGCGTACGGCTGGAATACTTATCACGTTGGAACACATCCAACATCACCTCAAAGTTACTATGTTGCGCTAAACAGCAATGCGGCTAGAGCCTCTTCAAGCACAGCTTGGGATAATACAGCCCCAACATCGAGTGTGTTTTCTGTAAACACAACAGCAACCGTGGGGGCATCGGGTGATGCAATGATAGCCTACTGTTTCCACTCAGTCTCAGGCTACTCCTCATTTGGAAGTTATAGCGGCACAGGGTCAGCTGGTAATGCTGTAACTCTAGGTTTTGAGCCAGCGCTTGTGATGGTGAAGCGTATTGATGACACTTCTGATTGGGCTATACTTGATAATACCCGTGACGTTGACACTGCTAAAGATAGTCGGTTGCGTCCTAACTCTAGTGCCGTTGAAAGCACTGTTGATGGGTTGAGGTTTAGCAGTACAGGGTTTTCTTTTGCAGATGGTAGCTATAACAATAGCTCATCAACATGGATTTATATGGCTTTCGCCGACACCAGAGATGCTACCTTCTTTGGCGATACCAGCGGCAATGGCAACAACTGGACCCCCAACGGCATAAACAATACTGATGTCGTGCCTGACAGCCCTGTGAGTGGCGGTAACTTTGCTGTGTTAAACGAATTATCAAACAGCGATAGTGTCTCTTTAAAAGAAGGTTCACTGGAATTTACAGCGGATACAGCATCAAGAAATGTTCAAGGAACGATGGCTGTTTCTTCTGGCAAGTGGTATTTTGAGGCTAGAATGTTAAGCGGTGGTTCGGCTGGCAATGGTTATAATGTCGGGGTTGCAACGGCTGGATGTGCAAACATAACAACAAATCCCTCTGCCGCTTCTGGTGGCATACCATCCGGTGAAGCCTTAAATGCTGTAGATAGCAGACAATATTTTTATTCAAATGATGGTGGCTCAAACACTGCTACGTCAAACTCAACTGCGTTTGTGGCTGGTGACATTATTGGAGTTGCATTAGATTTAGATTCGGCAACGCAAACAGTTTCGTTTTATAAGAACGGTACAATCATCGGGTCTGCACAAACACTAGCGCATCAAGACGATACTTGGTTGCCGCATCTTTACAGTGCAAGTTTTACTAATACTCCACGGATTATGAACTTTGGTCAGGACAGTTCCTTCGCTGGCAACGAGACACCGCAAGGCAACACAGATGACAATGGCGTGGGTGACTTCTACTATGCGCCACCGTCAGGGGGCTTCCTTGCGCTGACCACTGGCAATCTGCCAGCCGCTACGATTACTGCGCCAGACGAGTATTTCAACACGGTGCTTTATACTGGCAACAGCACAACAGGCCATGCAATAACTGGTGTAAATTTTCAGAGCGATTGGACATGGATTAAACTTCGCAATGGTGCTTCTGGTCACAGGCTTGTTGATTCTGTTCGGGGTGTTACAAAATACTTAGATGTTAGCGGAACAGCTATAGAAACGACAAACACTGACAGGGTTACTAGCTTTGATAGCGATGGGTTTACATTAGGAAATTCAGCTACAGTTAATGGCTCATTTAACTATGTCGCATGGAACTGGCTAGCTGGCGGCACAGCAGTTACAAATACTGATGGCGATATTTCATCTCAGGTGTCAGCTAATACTGATGCAGGGTTCAGCATAGTCTCTTGGACTTCTAACGGCAGTAACGCTGACGGGGTTGGGCATGGGCTTAGTTCTACGCCTGAACTAATCATATACAAAGACCGTTCAGGTACCGGCAACTGGGCTTTATGGACAACTAAAATTGACGGAACAAATGATGTTGTTTTTTGGAACCTATCCACTTCTGGTCAAAATGTGCCATCTCAATATGGAAGCCCTAGTGCTACTACAATAAGTAATTATGGTTATACAAATGGAACTACTATGATTGCGTATTGCTTTCACAGTGTTGACGGTTTTTCTAAGATAGGCACATACGAATCGAATAATAGTACAGATGGGCCTTTTGTCCATACAGGTTTTGCTCCTGCATGGGTTCAGACAAAAGACTTTGATAGGGCGGCAATGGTTTGGGGTATGTTTGATAACAAGCGTGAAACTTTTAATGTTCGTGAAAACATGATGACAACGACAAATGCGGCAGAACCTTACGCCACGCAATCAGACATAGACTTTCTATCTAACGGGTTTAAGTTTAGAGACGGGCCTACTAGCTGGAACAACTATTTAACTGAAACATACTTTTATTGGGCTATTGCAGAAGCCCCGTTTAAAAAGTCTAACGCCAAATAGGAGAAGATTATGGCATGGAAATACGGGCATAAAATCATCCGGCTTGGTAGAGCTTGGACGGATAATGATGGCATACAGCACCCAGCAAATTGGGGTATCTGGTCAGACGAGCAGAAAACTGCCGCAGGGCTGGTGTGGGAAGCTGACCCAGCACCATACGACAACCGCTTCTGGTGGGATGCTGACACGCCTAAGAACATCAGCGATGTTAATGAAGTCGATGAGGATAATAATCCTATTCTGGACGGGAATGGCGACCAGCTAGTAACGCTGGGGCTGAAGAGCGTCTGGAAGAACATCACAAAGGAACGCGCTGGCAACCTACTATCACCGACAGATTGGATGGTGGTGAAGGCGGCAGAGGTTTCTGACTACACAGTGCCAGTAGATGTGACAACCTACCGTGCGGCTGTCAGAACAGCCTCTAACACGATTGAGGCATCCATTGATGCTACCAACTCTCACAGCGCCTTCTTGGCACTGCACGATACGCCAGTGGACGCTGATGGCAATCCCACAGGCAACGCACCAATCAATGATTGGCCTGCGGAGCTATAGATGGACGGAGATGCAATGATGTTCTGGAACATCGTCCTGACACTGGTTGTTGCCCCTGCATTGTGGGCGTTCAAGCAGTTGTATGGCGAGGTCAAACGAATCCAGATATTACTCAATCAGACCCGCGA
>Ga0181394_1001443_pt1 | contig 10258 bp, 13 predicted proteins | sample 17SPOviralmetaG_FD_130123 | JGI IMG/M metagenome (GOLD analysis project Ga0181394, IMG submission 130123) | Marine viral communities from the oligotrophic San Pedro Time Series (SPOT) site, San Pedro Channel, CA, USA - 17 SPOT_SRF_2010-11-23 | ecosystem: Environmental > Aquatic > Marine > Strait...
ATATACTAAATACAAATTAAACTATTTAAAAACAAAACATTATATATAATTATAATGGAGGACATAAATAATCTCATAGAAGAAGCTATTGTAAAGTATGATAATTTCGGTGATAAGAAACCAACAAAACAATCCTCCGTAAAAGCTTATCGTGATATTCTTTGTAAATTACATATTGCTATAAATCCTCAAAGTGATAATAAATATCCTGATAAAAAAGAATTATGTAAAATTTTTGAAAATCATAATATCATTTTAAAAAAATTTGATAATGGTGAATGGATGGATTTATCTATTGCTACTAAAAAAAATTATTTAAATGTTGTTATTAATATTATACCTAAAATAAAAAGTATTGAACCAGAGTTTTCTAAATCTCAAAAATGGGTCAATAAAAAAGTAAATGAACTAAAAGTTATTTTAGATAGTTATATAAATATGATTAATACACTTAATAAATGTAAAAAAGCTAAAAAACAAGAAGATAATGATTTAGAAAAATTAAAAGAAATTGTTGAAGATCCAGTTGATGAACCACTTGAACCAATCATAGAAGAACCAGTTGTAGAACTTACTTCTATGGACGAGATTAATGAACTTATTAAATTATGGACTAAACAAACTGAATTATGTTGTAAAAGATATGCTAATGAAACAGATTTACATAATTGGGAATTTGAATTAGAAACAACAAAACAAGAATTACAATTTCTTCAAAAAAAAATAGATATGTTAAATTTTAAAATAATCAACGCAAATAAAACTGATGACTATTATACAGACCAATTAAAAAATGTAAGAGAGCAAGTAGAAAAATTAAAATAATTATTTAATACTTATTTTTTTTTTCTTCTACCACCATTACCTTTTTTACCATTACCATTACCATTACCTTTTTTCTTTTTAGTTAAATCTACTTTACCTAACGTAATACCTTTTACGTATCCTTGTCCTATTTTTTTAGCAGTATCACCAAGCTTACCTTCTTCTGCTTTTTTAGTAATCATATAAGTCGTAGGACTTATAACAAACGCCAAACCATCCATCATATCTTCTAAAAGTGTCATTATATAATTATAATATATTTTATTTTTTTATTAATATTATTATTTAACAATTATCTTGATTACAAGTTTGACTTTTTTTTATATCAAATTTTTTTTCTCCATTTGCTTTATTCATACTTCTTCTACCTCCTTCTTTTTGTTTATATTTTTTGCCTCCCATTTGTAATGGGTTTGGTTCTCCCGGTCTTTGATTTTCTAATTTTTTAAAATCTTCTTTAAATGTTTCTGTATTATATGAAGTCCCAAAATTTCTACTAATACCAGCCTTCTTTTCTCTATCTCGTATTCCTTGCTTACTTATCATCACTTCTTTTGAAACAGGCATAGTAAATGGGTTCATTCCAAATAAATTTCCAGTATGAACCATTCCTTTCCATATTGCTTCACCAAAATCTGTTAAACCCATATATATATATTATTTATATTTTTTTTTTTCTGTTTGTTTTAATATTTTTAATTGACTATCTGCTTTATTTTTAGTCATAGCCTTTTTTGAATATACTTTACCACTTGTAGTATTTTTATTTTTATATCCACCATTTACTTTTATCTGTTTAAACGGCATTATATATATTATAATAAAATAAAAAAATATTGTTATTAAATATATGTTGAGTAGAAACCAATATCAGGGTAGATTACCTTATGAAGAATATATTAAAAGATTTAAACAAGCAGAAACACTTAAAGATGATTTAAAAAAAAATGTTAAAGAAAAAATTAATAAACAAATAGAAAAAGGTAAAGATACTTTATCTAAAAAATTTGAAGAAGAAATGAAAAATCGTGGTATTGATACAAGTAAAGTTCAACAAATGGCGAATATGTTAAAAGATAAAGGTAAATTAAATGATAAACAAAGAAACGCTCTTTATACTGGATTTTTATTATCCAAAGCAGGGCAACCAACAAGAACTTCATTAACAACAGAAGAAACTACAAAAGCTCAAAGAATAGAAGCTTCTAAAATGGCTTACTTACACGATGACGATTTTGATACAGCACAAGAACATTTAGATAAAATTTCTATGGAAGGTGGTGGTATTATAGATAAAGAATTATCCACACCTGAAAGTTTAGTTATAAAAAAACCAAATGGGAAAGTTGAAATTGCTTATCGTGGAACACAACTAACAGGAAAACCTAATTTAGAAGATATATATACTGACGCTACTATTGCCGTTGGTGCTGATAGAACAACCAGACAATTTGAAGCAGCAGAAGATCAAATACAAAAAACAATTAATAAATATGGTAGAGAAAATTTAGACCATTTAACAGGTTATTCATTAGGTGGAACAAAAGCTTTATCTATGGGACAAAAATTTAATATTGAAAGCACAACATATAATCCTTTTATTGGAGAAAGATTAGCACGTGGAATAAATAATACTACTGTTAAACATAATATTTTAAGAACTACTACTGACTTTGCTTCTACTGGTTTAATGGTTAGTGCTGATAGAAACCACGCCAATTGGAATGTTGAAAGTATTAGACCATTAGCAGAGAACGAACATTTAATACCAGTTTTAGAAACATATGACGGACATAGATTAAATAATTTTACTTCTAATAAAGGTCGTGGTGTTAATCAACCAGCAATAGAAAGAACAACAAAAGCATTACACGATAGTCATACTTTATTAGCACGAAAAGGATTACAACATAGAACAGCAACTTTAAAAAATGAAGGTAAAACTTTTAGTGAAGCTTATGCTGATTTACAAAAAGATAGTGGTAGTGCTGACCCATTAAAAAAAAGAGGTATTGATAATCAAGATATTATGTTAGGTCCTGAAAATAAACCTATTTTAAAACCTGGTGGAAGACATACTACTACAAGTGATATGGTTAGAAATTGGAGAGCATTAGGCGGTGAATTTACAGACCACGAAGCCACAGTTATAGCAGACAAAATGGGAATACCTAAATCTAAAAGAAGTCCAGCACAAGAAGATTTAAGAAACACATTAAGAGCAGATAGACAATCTCAAATAGACGCTATACCAGAAAATTTAATGATTAATGTAGATGGAGAAAATGTTTCTTCAAAAAAAATAGCTCAACAAAAATTAGATGAAGAAATGCCTATGGAAGAACCAATAAATCCACAAGATAGATTACAACAAGCTTTCAAAGAATATGACGATACTGGTATAGGACGTAAAGCAGGAAATAAAAGAGATTTTGGAAAACCTGATTTAAATTATAGTGAGAGTGATAGTGAATTAGAAAGTTTTATAAATGGTAGTGATACTGAAAGATCTAATGAATTAAATAATATTCAAAGTGATGTAGAAAAACATACAGAAGCATTAAACGAAGCTTATGAACCTCACGAAGCAGCAGGATTAAACGAACATTTAAGAGGATTAAGTGCTACTCATTTAGGAATAGGTGCTGGAATAGGAATGCTTACAGACCAAGCCTTAGATTGGTTAGACCCAAATGATAAAGGACAAGGAACTTTAAAAGATTGGAAACGAGATGTTGTTAGTGGAAGTGTTAGTGGTGGATTAACTGCTGCTGCTGCTGGTGGATTAGGTTTAGCAGAAACAGCATTAGCACCAGAAATAGTTGCTGGTGCTGCTGGATATGTAGCAGCTGATTATGGAGCAAAAGCTTCAAAAGCATTAGCAAAAGATTTAGTTGGAGATGGAGTTGGTGGTAAAGTAGTTCAAGAAGCCGCAGGAGATGTTGGTGGAGGAGCAGCAGGCGGATTAGGTGCTTATTTAGGTGGAGCAGCAATTGCTGTGGGAAGTGATGCTTTATTTGGAACTGAATTAGGAGCAAGTTTAGGACCTGCTGGTGCTGCCGCTGGTGCTGCTATTGGTGCTGGTGTAGGTCTTCTTGCTTTTGGTGGTTCGTCTTTATGGAAAGGTATTAAATCTTTATTTTAAGGTAAAAATTCAACATTATAATTACCAGGAATACTTGATAATTTTTTATCTTTTTGTCCTACTGGAAATTTATTAAAAGATACTTTTGTTTTTTTTTTAATTGACTATGTATTTTATTTAACATTTCTGTATCTACTGTTGGATTTAATTTTGTATGTATTTTATCAATAAGTTCTTTACTAATAGGCATTTGACCTAATGGAGTTATTCGTTGGTCTTTACTTGATTTAATAGTATCGTCTTTATATGTTGCTAATACTTTTTCATATTCTATATTTCTTATAAAAGGTTTTGACTTTAAATTAAAGTTATTTTTATAATCTTGATAAGTTTTATATTTACCCTCCCATACCATATTTTTATTTTTTTCAAATTCTTCTGGTGTATCTATTTTAGTTCTACCACCATAAAATTCATCGTAATTTGGATTTCTTATTACATTTGGTATTGAATTAGCATAATCCACTTTTACATTTATAGGTTTCGGTGCTACAAATCCGGGTCTTTTAATTAAAGCATAGTTAGGTTTTCTACCTTCTTTACGAGCTTTTACTGCTTCTGCTGTTTGTAATTTATCATAATCACTCCAATTTTTAGCCACTTGATATATCGGTAATGGTTTTGGTGCTTTTGGTTGTCCTATTTCTCCTATCGTTTGACTTGGTCTTAACTTACCTTCTTCATCACCAGAAGTTATAATCCCACCTTTACCTGCATCGTCTTTTTTTAATCTATCACGAGTTCTCTGCCTCATTTCTTCTAAACCACCAACAGCTTCTTTTCTTAATCTGTTTTGTTCTAAATATTGTTGATTTATTTGTGTTTGTATTCTTTGTTGTTCTAAATCTAATAATACTTGACTTATTGGATGAGAACTCATATATATTTAATAGAATATTTTTTTATTGTATATTAATATATGCCTAAAAAAAAACAATTAACACAGATAGATAAAATGAGATTAAAATTAAAACAAGAGAAGATCCAAAAAGACCAAAATACTTTTTTAAAAAAAGAAAAAGTATATTATGAATTACCAATTATCAAAAAAGAAAAAAAAGAATTAGAAGAATAAAATATTTTATAATTATATATATATATGGATTTATTTACTTATCTTCAAACTGGTTCTAAACAAAGTAAAAAAAGAAAAGGTAAAAAAAGAAAACGTGGTAAAATTAAATGGGGAACAAAACATCCTAATACAAAATTTAAATCTTATGATACTAAACCACAAACACAAATGGATAAATTATTAACTACTATGACTGCTAATTTATTACAAAGCCCACAAGATAAAACAAGACAACAAGAAGTATTAAAAGATTATGGATATGTTATGCCTATTGACGAAGCCAGAGCAAGAGTAGCAAAATTAAGCAACGCACCAGAAGGATTTGAAGATCTTGAAGCAGAAGCAGCACGTAAATTAGCAAAAGGTAAAATAAAAGAAGCAGATATTGACGAATTTTTAATGGATAGAAGTTTTCAACAAAATCCTATGAGAATGAATTTAAGTGGTGAAGAATATAATTTAGAAGAAGTAGCAAATGATTATGGTAAAAAATGGGAGATGATTGATAGAGGATTAGACGAATTATTAGATACTTTAAGTAGTGGTGGTGGAGTAGCAACTATGAGAACAGAAGCTTTACAAGATTTAAAAAAAAAAAGAAATGATTTATTTGTTGAAGGATTACAACAAGAAGAATTTATGTTAGAAGGATTAACTGACGATAATAAAGATTATAGAAATAAATTTAGAGATAAATTTGGTAAAGGACAAATAAGTAATTACCAAAAAAATATAGATATATTTGGTGGTAAAATTTTACAAATAGATAATTTATTAGATATAAAAAAAGAAGAAGCTTATGACTTTGATTTAAGAGAAGCTATGAATTATTCTCAACAAGAAGCACAAGAAGAATTAAATTTATTAGATAGAGAAATAGACCAACTATCACCACCAACACAACAACCACAACCACAACCACAACAACCAACAGGACCTCCAAATTTAGGGTATTTTCAAGACGGTAATTTTGTTTCTCTCAATCCACAAAACAATCCACCACCATTAGGAGAAATGTTATTTTCAAATTAAATAAAAATATATACTATATAATATAATTAATGTTTGCGTGGGAGAAGTCATATATACCAAAGCCAGATGAGGAAGAAGAAAATAAAATTGAGAAGAAGAAAAAACCAAAGAAATTAAATTTAAAAAGGATTGAGAAACTACACCCATTATATCCAGTTTTTGGATTACCATATTTTAAATTAATAAATAAAGTTTGAATTATAAAAAAAAAATCTTGTATAAATATATAATGGATTACATAGATTTAGATTTATGTGGTGAAACTCAAATAGACGAGATAGAAGATATTAAAAATAATACTTCTTTATCACAATATCAAAAAATAAAACAAGTTAAAGAATATTTTTTATCTAAAAAAAATTTTGCTTATCCTGATTTTATCCTTGAATGGGTTGCTCGTGAAAAGCTTGGTTGTCCTTTTACAGAAGAAGAAATAAATGAAATGAAACAATTATCTCAAAAAAAACAAGATGTAATTAATAAACAAAATTTTAGAAATGAATTAGAAGATCTTGTTGAAAAAAAAATAAAGGATAGAGATACTTTAAATTTTTAAAGTCCTAATCCTCTTAATATTTCTTGTGGAGTATATTTACGCTCCTCTTGTGGTGGTTTATTAGAAACAGGTTTTTCTTTTTCTATCGGTTCGTCCTTTGCCGTTTCTTGCGGTATAGGTATAGGAGAAGTAGGTTTAGGAGTAATTTTTTTTTTGCTTCTTCTGCGTGATATGACGATTTCTTTATTACTTCTACTTCTATCTTGTTCTATTACTATTTTTTTTTTTTTCTTTTTTACTTTTTTTGGAGGTGCTTTTACATATTCTATTTCTTCTTCTTCTTCTATTTCTTGTTTAATTTCTTTTTTGGGTAATTGTGGTTTATCTAATTTTTCTAATACTTGTTTTGATTGTTTATCTATATTACGTCCGTGAGGCACAACTACTTCTCCACGTTCTTTTGCTTCTCTGCGTTCTTCAAATTTCTTTTTATTTACTTCTTGTAATTTAGCCCACGCTGCTATTTGTGCTGGTGATTTCTCCCTCTTTGGTCTTTTTGGTTTCTCTAATGGTTCTTCTTCTTTGACAGGTTCAACCTCATTTACTTCAACAGAATTTTCTATTTGTTCTTCGGTTGCTTCGCTTTGTTCTTCGGTTTTTGGTCTTCTACCCATATATCTATATTTAAGATTTTATTTTTAAATTAAAAACTTTTATTTGGATTTAAATTCTTTGAATGAAGTAGATTTATTTAATTTATCAACTGTTTCTTTTAATAAATTTATTTGTGCTTGTTGCTCTTGATTAGACTTAATCAAATATGGTATTAATTCTTTGTATCTTACATTAGCAGGTTCATACTCATTCCAACCTAAACTTGGATAATCCGGGTCATTTTGAATATCATTTAAATCAACTCCATCAGGTAATTCTTTTATATCTTCTTCATTTTCAACACGAGTTATAACTATATGTCTTAATTCAGGACATTCATAATATACTTCTTGTGCTATTAGTCCTGCTTCTTTTTTTGATATTATATTTTCATTATCTTCTATAATATCAGGATTTTTTCTATTTCTCCTTTTAGGTAATTTATCATTTTTAATATATGTTTGAGGTCTTAATTTCATTAATGTATCAGTAGCATTAGTAATTAATGCTTCTTCAAATTTCAATCTATCATCACTTGAACCTCCATCGTAATCTCGGTTGCCGTCAAAGGTTGTGCTGGTTAAAAATATATTACTCGCACCACCACCACCATACATATAAAAAGTTTGTGAAGCATCTACAAATAATAATGCGTCATAATTTCCTGCTCTACTATTAGGTGTGCTACTTCTAAATATTCTTATATCTCCACCAGCCATTTTTAAAACCAAATCGTCGCCTGGGCTACCAGTATTTGTTTCGTATTGTCCTGCTAAATATAAATCGTCATCATTATTAAATCTTATTTTACCCATAGAAGATTGATTTTCACCTGACCCAGGACTTCTAAAATTTAAATTTTTACCAGCAGTTAGAAAATTTATATCGTCTTTAACATCTACCTCATCGTCAAATGTAAAATCACCAAATGCTCTCCACCCTGACGCACTTTCATTTATAATATGATTACTGGTTGATTTACCTTGTAATGCTAATATTTTTAATGTATAACTATTAAAATTCATAATACCCACTTGTGTTCCCCAAGTTATAAAACCAGAAGAAGCAATATATTCAAATACTTCTGTTGTTGTCCCTCCGTCCTGATGTATTATATCAAAAGTATCACTTGAAGCAGTATAACCTAAACTCATAAATTCACCAGCAGTTCCTAATCTTAAACCATTTTCACAACGAACAACATTAGTGCTTGTAGTTGGTGATAAAACACTTGAACTTAAACTCCAATATTGAACCGCAGCAGGCATATCAACTAAATTATAACCATTAGCATTAGTATTAACTTGTAATATTTTATTTGCCGTAAGAGAAGTTAAACCTGTGCCTCCATAATTATAATCTATTGCTCCACCATTCCAAACTGTGCTTGCTCCCATAGTGGCTGTGGTAATTATACCACCATTTAATGTTAAATTACAAGTATTAGAAACTGGTGTAAATGTAGCGACATTAACATTTGAAGTATTATATAATTTAAATTCATCTCCATACAATTCCAAACCAATAGAAGCAGCAGTTCCAGCAGCATTACCAACTTTAACATCACTTGTTGCTGCTGTTCCAAAATTAGTAGCAGTTGTTAAATCCGCACTCGCATCCCCCCATTCAGGTATTCCACCAGAAGAAACTTTTAAAACTTTACCATTCGCACCTATTCCTAATTTCGCTAATGAATTAGTAGCATCACTATATAATATATCACCAGTTGTGTATGAACTTTGATTTGTGCCTCCATATACTTCACCAATTTTTACTGCTTTCCATTCTAATAAAGCACCTGTTAAGCCTGTTGTAGATAATCTCATATATTCAGTTCCTTCAATAGTCCATTTATAATAATAATCACTTGTTCCTGTTCCACTTTCTTTTACTCCTGAAAATTCAACATAAGGACTTCCGCCACTTGTCCCAGCATTAGTTATTGTAAATTGATTACTACCTGAACCAGTAGAACATAATATTTCATTATGCCCTGAATTTATTGTTGTTTTACCAAATAAACTTAATCCTCTTGTTCCAATAGTAGCGATATTTTGTTGTGTTCCTGAACTATTCTCTACATTAAAAGTATGTTGTCCTCCAACAGCACCTGCCTTATATTCTGTATTATAATGTAAATAACCACCACTATTTTCAATAAATATTTTTGGGTCATTAAAATATATTTTACTTAATAATTCAATATCACCATTTACATATAGTTCTCTATCATTTGGATTTGTTGTTGTGCCTATTACGACGTGAGTAGAAGTTAAATTAGGATATAATTGAGTATTTGATAAAATCCACTCTTGGGTATTAACATCATCTCCGTATTCTAAACCGTTATTCCCACTATTAACACGAACAACTTTTCCAGCACCACCATAACCACTTAAACCTTTTAATGAAATTGTTATTGGGTCATTTACTGTTGGTTGAGTAGCTAATACAGGTTCGGTTGCTTGTATGGGGTCGCGGTTTAAATATACATTTGTTTCACCTCCCAAACCATTTAATGACCTAATACTCATATATATTAATGATAGATATTCTTTTTATAAAAAAATATTTTAATTATATATATGAAAGTTGGTGTTCCTGTTAAAAGTGATAGAAAAAATAAAAAGTTTAAAGTCCTTACTCCAAATGGTAATATTATTCATTTTGGTTATTCTCCTATGAAAGATTTTACACAACATAAAGATGAGAAACGGAGAAAAAATTATTGTAAAAGAAGTGCTGGTATAAAGGATAAGAGCGGTAAATTAACAAAAAATAATAAAGAAAGTGCTAATTATTATAGTAGAAAATTCTTATGGGAGTGTTAAAGAAAAAGTGAAATTAATTCACTATTATTTTTTTACGTCCGTAATCCTTCGTTCATCCTTTCTACGTCCTTCTGTCGTTTCCTTATATCTTATTAGTATATTACTTATAAAAGGATATAAATTAGGATAAGAGAGTAAAAAAAGTAAAAAAAAAAAAAAAAAAAAAAAAAAAAAAAAAAAAAAAAAAAAAAAAAAAAAAA
>Ga0181394_1001449_pt1 | contig 10231 bp, 7 predicted proteins | sample 17SPOviralmetaG_FD_130123 | JGI IMG/M metagenome (GOLD analysis project Ga0181394, IMG submission 130123) | Marine viral communities from the oligotrophic San Pedro Time Series (SPOT) site, San Pedro Channel, CA, USA - 17 SPOT_SRF_2010-11-23 | ecosystem: Environmental > Aquatic > Marine > Strait...
TACAGAACCAGCAGTATTAGGAGATTATTTAGGAGATATTTGGTTATTAGATTTATTAGAATGTCTTGAAGGATTAATTGATGATTTAGTTACAAAAGTTGCATTTATAACAACAGCTCCTGGGGCACCAACTGGTCCAAATCCTTCAAATAAAACAATGTTATCATTAAGAAAACAACAAATAGAAGATTTGAAAGATAATATTCAAAATTTTAAAAGTAAAATAACTAAAATAGCATAGTATGTCATCAACTACAATAAGAAATTTAATAAACAGTCAAATAGACAAACAGCTTTATAAAGTTAAAGGAGATTTAAGAAATCAAGGTACAAAACAAGTTCAAAAAGTAAAAGAAAAACTTCCTAGTAAAGATGAACTAAAAGATAAATTTATATCTAATGCTTGTGACGTTAGATCCCAAGCAAAAATGACAAAAATATATGAAAAACTTATTAATCTTTTAGATAATTTAAAAAAAATTCCCCAAAAAGGATTAGAAAAAACTCAAAATATAGATAAAAAATTAAAAAAAATAAGAGATAAAATAATACCTAAAATAAAAAAAATATTAGAAATAATACAAGATATTTTAGTACCAGCTTTATTAATAGTAGTAATAGCAGCTGAAATAGCATTAGCAACCTCTTCAGGTCCTTTTGCTAATGGAAAAGTTATTGATTTTATGTCAGAGAAAAAAAGATTAATTCTTGGTAAAATAAAAGAATATGCAAAATTAGCTTTAACAATAGTAGCAACTTTACCAACAATACTAAAAGCAATAGAAAAATTATTTAGTATTATGGAAGTAGTCATTGCTGCAATTAAAGGCCTAATAGCAGTAATAACTAAATTAAAAGATTTTGCTATATTTTTATATAGAAATTATATTAAAAAATGTAATGTAGCTGATCAATCACCAGTGGATAATGAAGGAAATATAAATACTAATTTATTAGATGAGCAAATTCAAATATCAATAGATAAAGCAGCACAAGGAACATTAACACCTACAGATACAAGTAATATACGAGATAAAATGACTATATTATATAATGATCTTTTAGCAGATTTAGAAATAGAAGGAAAAACAAAAATAATAGAAAGGTTAATAAGAACAGAAGATGATCTTCAAACAAGCTATGAAGTAAAAACTGTACCATTACCTTAAAAAATTTTATATTTATTAACAAACATAGACAAACATGAAAGCAAAAACTTTTGAAAATCTAATTAGAAAAGTAGTTAGAGAAGAAATCGATTATGCGTTACGCAGAGAAATTAAATCACTTAAAGAAGATTTACGTGATGAACTTAAACCAACTATAATAGAACATACTGAAAAAAAGATTGAAATACCTCAACAATCCTCTTTAAAAGAAAAAATAATGGGTAAAAAACCTTTAATAACAAAAGATATTCCAAATCAAAATTATACAAAGGACGTAGCTTTAAATGCATTATTAAATGAGACAGCAGCAGGAGATACTAATTTAGAATCAGGAAATTCACCTGTAAATATGGCACAACCATTTGCAACGGGAGCTCCATTACCAATGGATACAACAGGAATGCCTGAACCAGTAGCAAACGCAGTAACAAGAGATTATAGTGGTTTAATGAAAGCAATAACTAAGAAAAAAGGAAGATAATAAATGCCTATATTAAATTCTACAAGAAGAATAAGTCCATTAGATATTAATAAAAATGTTAGTATTGGGGTTGCTTTTCCTTTAGATGATAATAATATGTTTAAAGGAACTCAAACTTTAAAAGAACAAGTAAAATCTAATTTATTAAATCTTTTATTAACCGAACAAGGTGAAAGAGTAAATGAACCTAATTTTGGTGTAGGATTAAAACACCATCTTTTCGAACAGAATATAGACATAGATTCCTTAAATACAGAAATAAATGCACAAATAAACTTTTATATACCTGAAATTTCATTAATAGATACAGATATTAATTTTTTAGAAGATGAACATTTATTATTTATAAAAATAACATATAGTATTAATTCAGATAATACTGTAGATGCAATACAACTTAATTTTAACCAATAATGGCTTACAATAAAATATCAAATAAAACACAAGATAAGGATGTTAAATATTTAAGTAAAGATTATAATTCTTATAAAGACAAATTAATAGATTTTGCGGAAATATATTTCCCTAATAACTTTAATGATTTTAGTGAAGGAAATCCTGGAATGATGTTTCTTGAAATGGCATCTTATGTAGGAGATGTATTATCTTTTTATACAGATACACAATTAAGAGAATGTTTTTTATTATTAGCACAAGAAAAAGAAAATTTATATAATTTATCTTACGCTTTAGGGTATAAACCTAAAGTAACATCAGCAGCTTCTGTTGATTTAGAATTATTCCAATTAGTTCCTTCTATAAATATATCGGGAGAATATTTACCTGATTATAGTTTTACATTAGATATAGAAGCAGGATCTACTTTTAATTCAACTGAAGGCTCTAGATTTTACACAACAGATGATGTAAGATTTGGTTTTTCTTCTTCTTTTGATCCTACAGTAACAAGTATATATCAGTTTGATTCATCAAATAATCCAGAATATTATTTATTAAAAAAGAAAGTAAAATCAATATCAGGAACTAAAAAAACAAAAACCTTTACTATAGGTAATGCTGAACAATTTAAAACATTAAGCCTATTTGATAAAGATATAATATCAATAGAATCAATAATAGATTCAGATGGAAATAATTGGACAGAAGTCCCTTATTTAGCTCAGGATACTATATTTGAACAATTAAAAAACAATGCAGCTAATGATCCTGATTTACATCAATATAATCAACAAACACCTTATCTTTTAAAAATAAGAAAATCACCAAAAAGATTTGTAACACGTTTTAAACAAGATAATACATTAGAAATTCAATTTGGACCTGGATCAACAACTAACTCAGATTCATGTATAATACCTGATCCTAATAATATAGGTTTAGGAATTAATGATGGAAGAAGTAAATTAGATGTAGCATATGATCCTTCAAATTTTTTATATACTAAAGCTTATGGAGAAACACCTGCAAATACAACATTAACAATTACTTACATTGTAGGAGGAGGATTAAATTCAAATGTTAATGCAAATACTATAACAGAAACAGAAACTTTATTATCATCAAATAAAATTGGTTTAAATAGAGGAATGTTAAATTTCGTAAAAAGTTCAGTAGCAGTTAATAATCCAGAAGCAGCAAGAGGTGGTGGAGCAGGAGAAACTATAGAAGAAATAAGACAAAACGCAATGGCTAATTTCGCAGCTCAACAAAGAACAGTAACTAAAGAGGATTATTTAATTAGAACTTTATCTATGCCCTCTCAATTAGGAAGAGTATCTAAAGCTTACATAACTCAAGACGATCAATTATCACCACTTACAACAGAACCTAATCGTATTCCAAATCCCTTAGCTTTAAATTTATATACTTTAGGATATGATTCTAATAAAAATTTAACAAATCTTAATCAAGCTACGAAAACTAATTTATCAACATATCTTGAACAATTTAGAATGTTAACAGATGCAATTAATATAAAAAATGCATTTATCATTAATTTTTCTCTTGATTTTGAAATAACTGCTTTTAAAAGTTATAATAATAATGAAGTAATTTTAGAATGTATTACTGAATTAAAAGATCATTTTAATATTGATAACTGGCAAGTAAATCAACCTATTATAATATCTGAAGTAGAAAATTTAATAGCAGGAGTAAGAGGAGTTCAAACAGTAGAAAAAGTAGAACTTAAAAATAAAAATGGGGCATCATTAGGTTATTCACAATATAAATATGATTTTATGGGAGCTACTAAAAGAGGAGTAATATATCCTTCATTAGACCCAAGTATTTTCGAATTAAAATATCCAAACTCAGACATTAATGGTCGAGTAATAATTTATTAAAAATGGCATACTACTCAATATTTCCAGAAATAGACTCAACAATATATAGTCACCCAGATAGAACCCTTATGAATACAGGTAAAGATGAAATCTTAGAACTTGTAAAAGAAAGAGGAACTACTAATTCAAGACATAATCCTTCAAGAATTTTAATTAAATTTAAAAATGAAGAAGTAAAATCAGTAATTTCAGATACAATTGGTTCTACAAAATTTAATGATGGAACAACAAAAGCAAATCTTCAACTAACAACTGTACAACCACAAACTTTAACTACTGTTCTTAATATAGAAGCATTTGCTGTGTCTCAATCATGGCATGAAGGATCAGGTAGATATTCAAATTTACCTACAAGTTCTAATGGAGTTACATGGAAATTTAGAGATAATAGTGTAACTCAATCACCATGGCCAACATCAAGTTTTCAAGCTGGAACTACAGGATCAATTTTAACAGGAAGTGGGTTAGAAAAAGGAGGAGGAAGTTGGTATACAGGTAGTGGTTTTAATGCTACACAACAATTTTTAAATAGTGATAGTTTAGATATTGATATGGATGTAACTTCAATAGTACAAAAACATTCAGCAAGTTTATTTGCAGGAGATACTTATCCAACAGGTGTAGATAATAATGGATTTATTATAAAACACCCAGATTCAGTAGAAGAAAATACATCAAGTAGTTTTGGTGAAATGCAATATTTTTCAGTTGATACTCACACAATATATCCTCCAAAATTATGTTTTAAATGGGATGATTCTAAGTATGATACTACATATGCAAATACTGCAAGTGGAAAAATTAAAGCAAGTGGAAGTTTAAATGTAACTTTATATAGAAATAAACAAGAATTTAATCAAAATGATGTGGCTCTTCTTAGAATTCATGTTAGAGATAAATACCCAACAAGAACATTTTCAACAACATCAAATTTTTTAAATGTAGGATATTTTCAACCAACTTCTTACTATAGTGTAAGAGATGCTTACACTGAAGAAGAAGTTATTCCTTTTGATGATAATTTTACAAAAATGAGCGCTGATTCAGAAGGAATGTATTTTAAACTATATATGAAAGGTTTACAACCAGAAAGATACTATCGTATTTTATTTAAACATAAAAATGATGATGGTACTACTATATATGATGATGATTATCACTTTAAAGTAGTTAGATAATGGCTACTAAATCTAAAAATATAAGTCTTAAACCTAAGTTTAAAGATAATACATCTAATTTATATACTAAGCAAGATTTAAAAAATGATAAATTATCTAAGATAAAAGTATCTCTTCAAAAATCTAAAATAAAAAATAAAAAAGCAATAATTAGTTTAAATAAAAAGGTTTATAAAAATAAACAAACAACTGATTTTATAAATACTTCTTTTTCTGAACTTATAAAATCTAACCCTAATTATAATGTATCTAAATTTTTTGAAGTTTATAATGATTTATTTTATGATATTCCTAAAAAAGGAGAAAAATCTCATAATTCTTTAATTTTACAAAGTCAAGAATATATAAATGATTACATTGATCCTAAAGAATTAACTATAGAAAAATTATTAGAAGAATTAGAAAGAAAGGATGAAGAATATAATTTAAAAGAAAATCCAGAACCTAAAGAAAATGTATTTTATCCTAATGGTACTTTTTTACGTACACATGGGTGGAATACTGAAATAGTAGAAGGAGTTCCTCAAGGTCTTCCTATTTGGGTTATGCAAGAAGGATTAAAAAGAGAATTTAAAAGTTATGATGCATATAAAATAGTTAAAAAAGCTCTTGGTTTTACTAATATGACTTATGATACGGATAAAAAAGAACTTTTAGGAGATAAAGATATTGATATAGTAGAGAGGGTACACATAAATGATTTAAATGCAATACCTACAGGAAAAGACATAACTTCAGATGTTGATCTTAATGTACCACCAGGTCCAGATAGAGAAATAGACACATCATTATCTAATATACTAGATTATTTTGCTGTAGATGTAACTTGTTTATCATCAAATAATTCATGTTTATTAAGATATTGGACACTTGATGGTACTAGAACTACTTCTCGAAGAATAGAATCAGGAGACACACAAAGAATATATTGGAGAAAAGATAATCCATCTTTTGATATAACTGATAGAACATTAGGTCTTAATTCTGTAATTTTACAACAACAACTATCAGGAGAAAATGATGGTTTATTTGAAAAAGTAGGATATATGAGATTTGAATATATTCACCCTGAGGGAAAACCAACAGAAGAATGGAATAATGAAACTCCTATTGGTGCAGATTATGGATGTACTAATCCAGATGCATTTAATTATAACCCAAGTGCACTTTATGATGATGGAGGATGTATAGCAAAATTTTATGGATGTACTGATCCAGGAGCAGAAAATTTTAATTATAATGCAAACACAGATGATGGTTCATGTTATGGAATCGGTTAAATAAATAATTAATATGGAAACATTAAATTTAACTAAAACTATTTATGGGGCTACAAAAGCTCAAGATTCTTTAGACAAAGAATTTGTAGAATTTGTACCTAAACCCTATACAATAGATGATTTATTTGATATGTATAATTTGTTGTTCTATGATATAATAAAAGAAGGTAAAAGTAATACTCATTTTAATATAGTACAAGAAAGTATAAAATACGCTGGTTACCCTGTAGATCCAAAAGATTTAGAAATTAAAGAATTACAAGCACAGATACAACAAATAAATGATGATATATGGTCTATAGAAAATGAACATCCTTTTTTTAAAAATGGATCAGTTTTACAAAATGATGAAAACCAGTATTATATGCATTCAGGTAGAAGAAGACAAATAAATAATAGAGGAGCTTTACAACTTATTAAAAGAAAATCAGGTAAAAGAAATATACCTGATAGTGATTTTATAGTTCCCGTAAGTCAAGCTTGTATAGGAGGTATATTAGTAGGCCCTCCTATTGATGAAATAAAAGACTTAAATATAGATTTAATGGAGATAAATAGATTTGATGAAAGACAATTTGATGAATAGAAAATAACCCTTATGGCCCAAATATTAGACATATCCTCTGAACAATTATTAGAACTTGATTCTATTAATTCAAAAGTAATTGTAAAAACTTTTGGAAGAAAAGAAGACGTAGTAGAATTACATATCTATGATATTAACGATAATCTTTTATATTCAGAAGAAAATTTTCAAGACTATAGTTTAGATAAAAATGAAGAAGCTGCCCCTTCAACTTCCCAAATAGTATCAAATAAAGAACCAAAAATAGTAAACCCTAATGTAAAGGGAGCAGGAGATAGAGACTATGAAAATTTGGGTCCAAATAACTCAACAGAAGGATATTGGTTTAATACAGGAGAAAATATGATATGGGTGTCTACAACAGACCAATCTCCTATTATGGGAGAAAGTCCTAATGAATCTCCTAATTTTCAAATAGATCCTATAAAAATATTAAATGATAGAGCTTTAATAGCAGGTAAATATAAAATTAAATTAAATATTCAAAGAAATAAAATATTTAATGAAGAAGATAATTTATTTAATGTTAAAGAGATTTCTCCTTCTCGTAGAGAAATTAGATCTGTTACCCCTAATATAAAAAACAACTCATTTGATAAAGCAGTTAGTCTTTTTATATCAGAAATTGAAACATCTTCTTATTTTAAAGATATTATATTAAATTTTGGAGAAGATTCAAATGTTGTTGGTATAAATGTTTTATTAAATAAAAATCCTAATAAACACGAGTTATTAGTAAAACTGTCAGAACCACTACCATCTTTTATAACAACTAAATCAACATTTAAAGTAACAGAATTAATTATAGATCCTATAATTGTAACTGTTGATTTAGGAGAACCTGAATTTACAACAGAAAGTGATGAAATTATTCCTTTACAAGGACCTAATTTTAAAATAGATGTTAGAATAAATAATTCAATGCCTTCTAGTTATAAAAATTATAATGAATTATTAGAATACAGTTTAACTTCATCTTATCAACATCTTTTAAATCAATTAGAAAATAAAGAAATACCTCAAGTAAGTTATGATTATATAAGACCAATATCATCAAGCACAGAGGGAATTGATGTTCCTTACCATTTTGAAAATTTTATACATTTTGGTAGTGCTATTGAACGTTTAAAAAACTTTGAATATAAATTAAGTTTAATAGAACTATATAATAGACAAATAGGAGAAATAGAAAATATTTCAAGTACTATTCCTAATGTAGCTTTAAATAATAAAGAAATTATTAATAGTAAAAAAGAAAAATTAATAAAAGGACTAGATGGATATGAACAATTTTTATATTTTGAAACAGGATCTAATATATTTACTTGGCCAAAACACATTAGTGCAAGTAAACCTCTTCTTCATTCTGTAACATCTTCTAATGCTTTAACTTGGTTAGGAAGTGAAAATTCAAATAATTCATATTATGGAGGACAATTATTATCTGCCTCTTTATTTGATAAACAAAATGAATATGGATTAATAAATTTAGTACCTAAACATATTGTAGATAATCCTGATAATGATTTTTATAAGACATTTACTCATATGATAGGGCACCATTTTGATCATATATGGACTCACATAAAACACACAACTGAAATAAATAATACTCACCATACAAGAGGAGTTTCAAAAGATTTAGTTTATTTTACATTACAAAGTTTAGGTTTAGAAACATTTGATCAATTTGAAAATGATAATTTAATAGAATATATATTAGGAGAAGGAAGCACAGGAAGTCTATTTTATGATACACCTACTAATCAAACACTAGTTACAGCTTCAATAGAAGGATCTATTCCTAAAGGTGATATTACAAAAGAAATTTGGAAACGTTTATACCATAATGCACCTTATCTTTTAAAAACTAAAGGAACAGAAAGAGGTTTAAGAGCATTAATGAGTTGTTATGGAGTACCTTCAACTGTTTTAAATGTTAAAGAATATGGGGGACCTGTAAAAGATAAAACAACTTATAAAACTTTTAGTTATGATAAATCTTCTTTAGCATTATTTGGAAGTTCAAGTAATAATGGTTACTTTTTAAAAACAGCATGGTCTTCTTCTTTATCAGAAAACTTAAATTCAGACGCAAAAACAGTAGCTTTTAGAATTAATCCTAAAAGATCAAACAAACAATACCATTTATTTTCATTATCAGGGTCATTTCCACAATATGATAATCATTTAGTTTTAACTCCTTATGCAGGAAGTGATATATCTTCATCTAATGATTCTGTTAAATATGGTAAATTAGATATATACACAGGTAGTGCAATAATAGCTTCAACCTCTAATTTTCCTATATATAATGGAAATTTTTGGAATATTTTTATAGGAAGAGAAGAAAATAATGATACAGATTATGGTACAGTTAAATTTGGAGCTTATCAATCAAACCATTTAAAAAATGTTTCTTATTATACTTCTAGTTTTGATCTTCATCATAGAACTAAAAAACTTTGGGGTGTTTCTGGTTCAAATTCTAATGAAGGAGCATACGCGTATTTTGGAGGTGTTGAACAAAACAGCAACGTACATTATAATGTAGTAGATAATTTATCATATACGGGATCTTTCCAAGAAATAAAATATTATTTTCACTCAGCTAGTACTACAGATATTTTAAACCCAAAAACATTAACAATCCAAGCACTGGATCCATTTGTATATGCAGGTAATACTACATCATCAGCTTATGATGAATTAATTTTTAGAGCCCCTTTAGGTAGTAATTTAGTTTGTGAAACAGAACAAACAATAGACAGTTCAAGTTCCCATCCTAATTTTGATGTACATTATATTCCAACAGCTAGTATTTCAAGTAGTGTAGAAGGTGCAAAATATGTAGAAGTAATAGAAGTCCATCATTTACCTACCCCAGATACAGTTGGAATTTCAATGACAAGTGAAAAAGTTAGAATAGACACAGGTACTATAGATGATGATATTTTATCACTTACAAGAAGATCAGAAAATTCTGTATTAGATAGACAACCACAAGATTTTGAAGATTTAGGAGTATTTTTCTCCCCACAAACAGAAATAAATGAAGAAATAATTTATAATATGGGGGCATTTAGATTAGATGATTATATAGGTTCTCCTTTACCTTCAGCCCAAACATCTTCTTTTTATTCAGATTTAAAACATTTAAGAAATGATTATTTTAAAAGAGTACCTAGAAGATTTAATTATTGGGATTATATTAAAACTATTCAATATATA
>Ga0181394_1001454_pt1 | contig 10199 bp, 22 predicted proteins | sample 17SPOviralmetaG_FD_130123 | JGI IMG/M metagenome (GOLD analysis project Ga0181394, IMG submission 130123) | Marine viral communities from the oligotrophic San Pedro Time Series (SPOT) site, San Pedro Channel, CA, USA - 17 SPOT_SRF_2010-11-23 | ecosystem: Environmental > Aquatic > Marine > Strait...
TATCTATCATATCAAATTCCAATAATACTGAATTTTATAATAATGTGACCATATATCCTAATTCTTTAACGTGGGTTAATGACTATAACGAGTGGAAATATCCATCAATAAGTTTTGAAGAATATATATCAATGTCTTCAGCTCTGGCTAAGGAAAATTGGGCCTCTATTCTTTCAATATTAATTGTTTTTGTATTGGTGACTTATGTCTATTGGAATTTGATAAATTCTTATGTTGATAGGAATTTTATTGAGGAAGTGAAAAAGTGACGGTTGAAGAATCATCAAAACCGACCTCTTCACCCCCTATTGTAGGGCGTACTTTTTGGGATTTGGCTATCGGCGGCTCGTACATTTTAGGAGGAGCTTTAATACTGGGCGGAATAGCCTTAATTCTTTATTTGTGGCTTGATGAAATACCAGCATGGTTTTGGATTAGTATTATTGGTTCATTCTTTTTTATACCTTTTTTGATTGAAAGAGCAAAAGAAGACACCGACTTATTTTTAGTATCTGATGAACCTTTCAAACTTACAGAGTGGAGAGTAGGGAGAAAATTCGGCCTTGATATTGAAGGCAATGGTTCATTATTTATGTCTGATTCTGGAACTTATAGAACAGTATTAACTTCTTTAGACCCAGAATTAAGATATGGGACGGGTTCAACTTTTGGTGAATATACCCAAATAGACCAGGTACGAGATATGAACACATTGATGAATTTATCAACACTTCTTGAAGAAACACTAAGGGAAAACCGGATAAGTCATCAAACCGTAGGTGTAGAGGTTGAACGTAAATCTAAAGAAATTGTTGATTGGGCTTTGAAAACTATTTACGGGGCAATAGTTCCAACCGAGATAAGCGATATATTTGGAGCTGAAGAAAAAGAAGTTCATATTGAACATGAAACTCTTGAACAAATTATTGATGAGGTTGTAGAATGAAAAAAAATCAATTCCCCCCATCAATAACAAATTTACTTCTTCAAGAAGGCCAACGGTTTGAAAAAGATGGGACATTTATTGAGGCTTTAGGTACGGGTATAATTCCAATAGTAGGGACGGCCAGAGCTGGAAAAACTAGCCTGGCCTATACTTTACTTGATTATGTAATAAGACACACTAAAAGGCCCGTTATCCTTGATTCGTTTCCAGAAAGAGTCATTCTTGATGGAATACCTGAACACTGGAAAGGAAGAGTTTCAAATACGGCATTTGATATGATAGCGCAGGTTGACGCTCCTGCCGTGTGGCTAGTGGATGATACTGGCGCTTCTTTCAATAGCCGTGATGCGATGAGTTCTAACAGTAAGACTTTATCAAGGGTGGCTGGTGTTTTATCCCATTTTGGCGGCGGTATGACTGTAATATTTACGACTCAATTATTAAGCGGTGTTGATGTTTCTTTTTTCAGATATACGAATATAAGCCCGATTATTAGATATGTTGATAATGATTTGATAGCGCATGAACGTAAAGAATGGAAGCCGTCAGTAATTGAAGGACAATATCAATTAAAAAGGGTTGATTCTGGATATTTAAGAAACTTTTTTTATAGTGTTAAGGATGAGCAGTTATGCCCTGCCCCTTTCCCTGAATGGCTAGATAAAAAAATTAACCCATTGAAAGCGGACTTATTATCTAGGCCTATGCGTTATCATACTACGGAAATGAAAGAACAAATTATTGGTAAAAAGAAACAAAAAAGAAAGAAAAGGGTTGATGTAATTGAAAAGACAAAATGAAAGAGAATACGACCGAATCGCAGGTTCGAGAATGTCCAAAATGAAGGGCGGTATTCCTCTTCACGTAGCTTTAAGTAATTCTAAGTCAATTACACTAAGAAATAAAATAAAAAGAATGGGCTTGAAAGGAGAACATATTGATGATTTGATAAGTTTAATAGATGAAATCGGAATCCAATCAACTTTGAGTAATCAACCTCTGGGCGTTAGATTCGCAACTATAAAGCGTGAAAAGTCAAAACCTAACGTGTGGAAGCCTGGAAATTAATTATTCCAGCTATTAAGCCAGGCGGTTTTATTTATTGCCCACTCACATTTGAAACATATAATTATATCAAAATTATCAAAACCTCTTAGGTCTTTTGAACCACATGCTGGACACTCATCAATCATAAAACGCCGAAAGTCATTATGTACTTAAATTAAGAGCCGTTAGAACTTCCAAAAGTCTGTTTGGAATTACATAAAAGTGTATTAATTGTGATACATCTTAATATAGGGGCGACCTGGTAGCCTACATTATACGACATTTGAAAACATGTACGGTCTGAAAAATAATGTATGTTATACGTCTATACCATAAGCGAAAATTTAGAAAGTAAAAAAATATCATATGTCGCATAATTTAAAAGAAAAAAAGGAGATGAAAAAATGATGAAAAAAGATATTGAAAGAATGCGAAGATTGTTTGATAAAAGAACAATCGGGGATAAAGGAAGTAAAACCATATTGAGGGTGATGTTTGGGAAGGATATTCCCCCGACTCATTCAAAAAATATAATTTTAGTTTTAGATAGAATACTTGAGATGCAACGTTGGGAGGAATAAAAATGAGTGAATACTGTGAAGAGTGCTTTGGTGCTTGTACAATGCCAAGTGAATGTGAAGGAATGGCTCAGAAAAGAGGACTATTGCCTGGAATGAGAGAACCATATCTTGATTGGCTCAAGAGAGAACATCCAGAATTATACAAAATGATTATTGACAAAAGAGATGAATGGAGTGAGTACGACGTACTAAGTTATAAAGGAAAATACTATTATAGAGAAACATTAATTCAAAACGTTGCAAATATAAATTGGGAATTTGTCAAAATAATTATGAAATGGAGGGGTGAATAATGACTAACTTAATTGATATTACAGAGCATAATCTTGACTTAGCTGATTTGGAGAATATATTAATTTATCAGAAAATTAAACCCTCAAGAATTAATTATTGGAATAGAGGCGAAACTTTGAACGATTTGGGATATTTGACACTTGAATTTAAAATTCATAGATATTCATTCACGTTATTTACTGGGAACTATGATTATGAACAATTCTATCCTATACTAGAAAGTTCTAGGAATTTGAATAAATTCAACGTAATCATGGACAATGGAGGGGTTGAATGAATGGCGTGGCTTTATTTGCCGGGGTCGGTGGACTTGAACTTGGACTTAGAATCATCCTCCCCGAACTCAAAACCGTTTGTCATGTCGAAGGGGAAGTGTTTAACGCTGAACTCATTAAAAGGAAAATTGAAACGGGAAAACTTGACCCTGGACTTATCTTTAGTGACGTTAAATCCTTTGGAGAAGTCGCTCATATCTTCAATAGAAAAGTGGATTGGTTGTCTGGAGGATTCCCATGTCAACCTTTTTCAAACGCAGGAGATAGAAAAGGCACTCAGGATGAAAGATGGGTATGGGATTCAATCATTAAAATTATTGGCCAGGCTGGACCGAACTTCTTATTCTTTGAGAACGTTTCAAACCTCATTAATGACCGTGGGGCATTCGACGAAATATGTTTTACCTTATCCAAAATCGGGTTCGATTTGGAGTGGGCGACTCTACGAGCGTCAGACGTTGGAGCAAACCATCAAAGAAATAGGCTTTTTATCTTTGGATATAGAAAAGAAGCACTTAAATTCCTTAATCCGAAACTTCCCGACTCCAACGGCGAACGATGCGACAAATTGGACAATGCCACCGAGTCAGTTAAAGAGAAGAGACAACCTCACAAAAGCAATAACAAAACTGGAAAATATGGAAATGTTTCCAACCCCAATAGCTTCAGACCAAGAAAAAATGTCAACAGGCTCACTTCATCGGAAGTTATGCTTAACTCCAAAAAAGGATATTCTACGCCCAATTGGTGGAAAAATGAACCCCGAGTTCGTAGAGTGGTTGATGGGGTGGCCTTTGGGGCATACAGAATTAGAGCCTGTGGTAATGGAGTAGTGCCCTTACAAGCAGCATTAGCCTATTACCATTTAATTCAAAGGGCTAAGAAAATAAACGGGGTGGCTTGATGCGTTGCTTTAATTGTAATCATACCAATATGAAGACTATTTATCCACCTGGCTACGTTCAAAAGAAGTGCTTTATTTGTGGATATAAATCAAGCCCCGTAAAAATTCCAATTAAATTAAAAAGAGTTCAGGAGTGAAAAAATATGAAAGATGAAAGAGCAAATATAAAGATAAAAAAACAAACTAGAGACAGATTAATGAGATTAAAATATCAGCTAAAAATAAAAAATATAGACGAATTATTAAATGAATTTATTGATGAATACTGGGTTATGAGGGGTGGCAATAATGAATGACGAATATGATTATGACACAGGTTATTTTGAAGCGTTAAGAAACGTCGTTATTATGTTTATGAGAATGCCAGATAAAGAACAATTTTTTGAACAATTAAATCAAGAATTAAAAGAAGCCAAAGAAATTTTAAATCAATATATTCAATTGGAGGATGTAAATAATGAATAATAATAATTCAGAACGTAAGATGTGTGAAGCCTGTTTAATTACTTCTACAATTGATAGTGAATTAATGTATGAAGTAAATATAATTCTGGAAGATAAACATCATATGAGAGTGTGTTATTTGTGTTATGGATTATTAAAGTATTTAGTCGATGAAAAGAGGAAGGAGGGTCATTCATATGACATATACAAAGAGGCTTAGAACTATTGATAGAGCGAAGGCGGTTTGTATTGAACGCCTGGAAAATATAGAATTTGAATATATTGATAATATTGTAAAATTGATTCAAAATAAAATAGGAGACTTTTGGGAAAACTGGAACGTCCTTGAATTATTATTAATTAACCAGGAATTTGAATTATTAATATCTAAAGATGAAAGACATATTGTTAAATTATCAGATAGAGCGAAGGCGGTTTTAATATGACTATAAGAATAAAGGGAAGGAAAACATCAAAGATTCGACTTCATAAAATGATGATAAATAGGGGGGAAGATATGACAACCCTTCAAATCTACGAAATGTATAATTCCAAATATTCAAGGATTCCTTTCACTATGTTTGAACTCGCTAACATCTTGACCAGAACCAAACCCATGTTCATTAAAGTGGATAGAGTGAGAACAGGTCACAGAACAACCTCATCAAATGCGGTAGGGTATTCAACCTTGACTAGATTCTATGACGTATGGCGACCTTTAGAAATAGATTACGAGGCGATTATATGAACTTCGATATTGAAAACTTATCAGCTAATCAAAAACTACAAAGGGCATATATTTTGATAAATTCAAGTGATGATTATTCATTTATCCGCCAGGGTTTAAGGGCATTAGTAAGATTATCTGAAAATTTAGAATATGCTTCATCATGTGACGTATGGGACTTATTAGAAAACGCCAGAATAAGACCAAATAACCCCCGTTCAATGGGGCTTGTCTTCAAGTTAGCACATAAGAACGGCCTTATTCAAAGGACGGACAATTACAGACCGTCAAGAAGGACTCAAGCTAATCAAAGACCCGTTAGAATCTGGAGGTTTATCAAATGAGTAAAAAAAACAGATATAATATAACATTATCAAAAGACCTTGAGTATTATGTGGACAAACTCATAAAGACCATAGGACTATCAAGATTTATTGAAGAACAGATACGCCGCCATACTGGAATAATAGAAGCTGAAGAATTGAATCAACAATTGGAAAATATAGAAAATCAAAAACTTGATTTATCCAGGCTTGAAGATGAGATAAGAACTAAACTTAAATCAAATAAAGAGTCTATATCTGAACAAACAAAAATAAACGACTTGATTAATGAAACAAAAGAACTTATGAGAATTAAGAAACGTTTGCATAGAAAAGAACTTCATTCTAATGAAGGACAACAATTAACGGATAAAATTAATTCAAATAGGCAGTCTTTAAGTTCTCTCGGTGTTGATATGTCTTTACTGAAGAGGGAATAATAAGACTTGAAGAATTAGTTCAAAAGTTTGTGTGTATGTATGTATGTATGTATAGTATAGTATAGTATAGTATAGTATAGTATAGTATAGTATAGTATAAAGAATAAAGGATTAGATAAAATGAAAATAATAAATATAGAAAATAGAAATCATCTAAACTCTAAAAAATATGATTATGTTAAGTTTGCTTTTATCCTGGTTCATTTTGGCGAGTTGTCAGCTAATCAAATAAATTATCATTATAATAGGCTTTTCCGAGGTCATTGTAATAGTACTAGGGTCGGCATGATTATGAAAAATCATAAAAATTTATTCACTATTAAAGATACATATTCAGATTATCGCCAACCTAAAGTATACTCTTTTTCTGGAAAAATAATTATTCCATCATCAACTCATAGAAATTGGACTAAAAAAATAAACCCCTAAAGGGGTTTAATATGAATCAAGGTTTCAAACCTTTATACTAGTGTTGAAAATGGTTCACGTTAAGGAATTGAATAATATGGCAACATGGCAGAAACAATTGAAAGATATAAGCATGGCTTTAGCAGTAATAGGCGGATTATGGATGGTCGCAGTGGTCGGTATCGGCGATGCAGTGAGCATCATAACAGACCCTGATAGCGTAGATGCTCAAACAGCAACTGACTTAGGCGGAATCGACTTTATTGATAGAGTCGCCGTAGCTGGAGTAGTTGTCACTTTGGTATCTGGCGCTGGTCTGGGTCTCATTTCCGTAAGTTCTGGAAATCCACCTGCGTTGAACGTAATTTTGAAAAATTATTCTTTAATTATCGGATTCGTCGCTCTAAGTGCTTTCAGTACAGAAGTATTTGATACCATTTCTGGAAACAGAGATTGGTCTTCCTTTAGTGACGTTCAAAACTCATACATGCTCTTCCTGGCTGGTTCTTTAACCTCTGGTGTAGCATCTTTGTTGATGAACCGTAGAAACTGAACTCATTAAATGAGTTTAGTGTGACGTGAGGAGATTAGTGGAAACTAGAGGGATTAAAATGGAACGTAAAGCATGGCAAACACCCACGTTAATGTTCTTAATTTTAATCGTACTTGGTGGAGCTATTGCTGGAACTATTACAGAAAAACAGTTTATCTCATTCAATGAAGAATGTTTTGATATGTCAGATAATAATAATGATGGTAACGAGGATATAGGTCAAGACCAGGGGTGCACAGAATACCCATACGAAGACGGCAACGGCGAAGACGGAACTTCTTTATCTAATAGATATACTTCAGACATAGATAAATATCAAACTGGTTATGATTTGCTGGCCGATTATGTCAAAAATAGTATAGAAAAAGGGTGCAATGGTGACGCTGCGCAATGTGGGATTACAGGAGTCACAAACGAAGTTCAAATGTTCTGTTATCTTGAGTCTAATGCCGCAGGTTTAACTTTCACTCAAATGGTTCAATCATGGAGAATAAGTGCGAATTTTGATGACGGTTCGTACCAAATGATTCAAGATTTATGTTATATATTCCCTCCTTCTTCATTAACTGAATTACCAGTAATCAATTTTCAAAATTATTAGATAAAAAATGGATGTGAAAAAATGAAAAACAATTATGGATATACAGTGAGTTTTAGAAGCAAAGGGCTAAAAAATAGAGTTAGAGGCGGTTCTGTATTTAGAACAAAAAAAGAAGCGGAAACATATGTTAAAAACTTGAATAAATCAATGAAGGGGTACGGTATTTCAAATGTTAGAAGCGTTAAAGCAACACAAAAAGAATACAACAAACACGTTAGAAGACAAACTAATGATATAATAAATTCAAGAAAAAGAAAAAAATAAATTAAAGAGGGGTTGAAAGTGTGGAGAATAAACCGATAAGAGGCGTTTCATTTAACGCCTATGCTATAGTGGGTTTATTGGTAATCACTCCTTTATATCTGGCTTTAGTCACTTCCGTAGCTGGTGGCGGTACAATAGAAGATAAAAGATATTCTTTACTTCAAGATGACGGTTATGTTATAACGGATTATACAGAGTCACAATATAGCCCAGGTTATTATAATACAAATGGAAATAATGCAATAGGTACATGGATTGATATAGGCGATAATTTGACTCAAAACTATATTAACGAATATGCTTTATTAAATGATGGTGGCCTTGAATGTTATTGGCTTTTTGAGCAATACCCTCATTATGGACATCCAGAACAAAAAGATTTTTTTGGCGGCCCTGTATCAAGTGCGTTTCAAGGCGACGTGAATAATTTAACTTTTAATGACGTTACAGGATGTGTCCCGTTCGGTCGTCTTTTAACTCCAGGTTCAAGTAACTCAAATGCCATATCTCCAATTAATGGGATAAATACATATCCAGTACCGCAAAATCATTTTAGTTTATCCGCACAGTCAGGACATCCATATATCGGGAGTTCTGGGTCTGGAGAGTTTAAATTTAGTATAGAAAATCCAGTTTTTCAAGGTTTAGATGATGAAAAAGGAGTTGGAAGTTTGTTTTTGACTATGTACGCCGATTACACAAATTTTCAATATAACTGTGATACGGCTATAAGTGACAATATCTCTTTTAATTATGGAATTGAAATTTTTCATAAACCAGGTAATCAAACGACACACCCCACGACAATTAATAATAATCCTTCAATAAAGTTTGATGGCTGGACTTATGAAGGGGATAATATCTTATCAATGGAGTTTCCCCCAAATGGTATAATATGCACTACTGGTTTTGAACTAGAATTTCAATTAACTGTTTTTGAATCAATGGATTTAACAGACTTTAAAGAAACGTTTGGCACATATGAAAATTTTTCAGCTATAGTCACAATGGATAATTTTGAAAATGAAGATAATCCTGGTAAACTGATAGGTGAAACTCCTTTACCTTTTGCTGGTGATGGTTATTTCTATATGGGTTATTCTGTATCATATGTTAATGAAGTAACTACAAACTTTATTTTAAAGGGTGGGACTTTGTTATTAGGTGTGGGGTTCTTTTGGCTTTCAATCGCTTCAACCCCATATTATGACCCGTTAAAAAATAGATTCAAGGGGGCGGTTTAATGATAACGTCAATCGAATTTTTAATTTACATAGGTGCGGCTTTCGCTTCTACTTCTTTAATTGGTGCTATCGCTTCAAATGGGGGCTTATCTGGTAATCTTACTAGGACTATAACTGGCGGTTCATTAACAGTTGTTAGTTCGAATTTTTTAATAGGATATGCAAACATGGAGTCTTTTTTATCAGCTTCAATTAATGGAAGTTTGGGATTCTCGGGGTATATATTCATAGGTGGCTTAAGTGCTTTGCTCATCACCTGGGCAGGTAATTTAATTGAATATAAGAGGTTGATATTATGAGCGAAGTTCAATCATCTAATATAACAATTAATTCAAATTCAGGCTCTAATACAAGCGGTAGTTTCTTTGACAATTTGTTAAATAATGTTTTCAAATGGGGCATTCTTTTAATAGGCGTATTGATAATAATTGTTATAGGTGCAGCTATTTATTTTATATTCTTTTCTTCAACGTTTGAAGATATTCAAGACTCGGGCGAAGTTCTTGGAATACCTGTTTATTTCCTTTCAAATGCTTTAATCCCGTTTGGAATTGGCGGCGGTTTGGCTAGATTATTTGGGATTAAGTGATAATATGATAAAAGGAAGGAATAAAAATGCTAGAAAAAAGAAAAAATAATTCAAATGGTTCGGTCTTTGGGATAATAGTCATTCTTGGGGTTTTCCTTCTTTCCTCAACATATACAACCCGGGCCGAACCTCCTATTCAAAACGATGAGTGCATAATTTATGGATATACTGCTTCAGACACTCATTATTTTTTAATGCGCTCTGGTTCTTCAATGTTTGGAACTAATATTACTATTGAGCATAATTGTGACGATATAGACGTATATATTGATGGAAATTATACAGCATCTAGTTTTAACAATTCAGAACTAAAAATAAATTTACAACCAGGGATTTATGATATATCTATCATATCAAATTCAAATAATACTGAATTTTATAATAATGTGACAATATATCCCAATTCTTTAACGTGGGTTAATGACTATAACGAGTGGAAATATCCGTCAATAAGTTTTGAAGAATATATATCAATGTCCTCGGCTCTGGCTAAGGAAAATTGGGCCTCTATTCTTTCAATATTAATTGTTTTTGTATTGGTGACTTATGTCTATTGGAA
>Ga0181394_1001457_pt1 | contig 10196 bp, 4 predicted proteins | sample 17SPOviralmetaG_FD_130123 | JGI IMG/M metagenome (GOLD analysis project Ga0181394, IMG submission 130123) | Marine viral communities from the oligotrophic San Pedro Time Series (SPOT) site, San Pedro Channel, CA, USA - 17 SPOT_SRF_2010-11-23 | ecosystem: Environmental > Aquatic > Marine > Strait...
CCACCAACAATCCAATACTCTAATCTTTTTATTCTTTCTTGCATTTCTTTTATCTGCTCAAATGTTTGCTTCTGCATAATTCTGCAAAGTTTTTCATGAGATTCTATTTTCTCTAATGCAGATTTTTTAGCCATTAACTTGAACCTAAATTATTTGTTGCGTTATTAATTAAAGCTTGAAGTTCTGCAATAGTTAAACCCGTTGCACCTTCTGCTCCTGGAAGAAGAGGTGGTTCCATTCCAGAAGAATCAAATTCAAATGTTTGAACAGGTCTTACTTCAGACAAGATACCCGATCTGTCAAATTTTTCTTTAATACCTATTGTATCATTTACAGGTACGCTCTGCATGTTTTGATAAAAGTCTACTAACGTAGGAGAGTCTTTAAATGTATTAAAAGTTTCTGGAACCTTATCTTTTAAAAAATTGTACCCACTATATAATCTGCCTGCCAATGGATTAATTAATCCTAAAATTCCTCCCATAAGAACATTACTATAATTAGGTAATTGATTTCTAGAACCGATCTGGTCTAGGGTAACTGGCTGATACGTTCGATTAAAAAAACTAGGTTCGAATCTAGCAGCATTGTTTCTATTTAAATTAGCTATAAATTCATTTTGAGATCTTTGAAAGTCAGCGCCTGTAATAGGTTTTTGATCTATGTTTGTAAAATCATATGTGGGTCTGGTAGGTGGTGAATACTGTCTATAATCAGAACCTTGTCCGCCTCCACCGCCACCGAGATTTCCTGAGCTTCCGCCTGTACCTGGACTTGTACTTCTACTTGTAGTATTTCCCATAGAGGCACTTCTGGCTTGACTTTTGGTATTACCCATGTCCATTCCGCCGCCTCTAAAATTTATTCTTTTATCTATTGCCATGATTTATCCTAAAGGAAACAGTTTATCAAATTTTGCTGCATTTGGTAGTAAATTAAACTGTGTTCCTGCGTTTATATTATTTCTAAATAAGTTAGTATTTACCCCTGTTCCGATTTGTGGAGGCGGTGGTAAATTTATTGGAGCTATTTGTGCTGTACCAGATACTGGTGCTGTTCCTTGACTTTGTACATCAGGTGGATTTAAGGTAAAATTAATAAACTCTTCAAAAGATCCTACACCTTCACCAAGTTCTATTGACTCTAAATCAAATCTTAAGTTTTCAAATATACTTAAAGCTTCTTCAAATTGATCTTCTACCTCTACTGCTTTTAATGGATTTTCTTCGTATAATTTATCAATTAATCCTGTCAATCTAGCTTCACTTATATTTGGAGCTCTATATTCTCCATCCATTAAAGCATTTAAACGTTTTTTATTTTTTAATCTTGAACCAACTCTGTCTTCAATTTCATCTATGTCTGCTCCCATTGCTTCCATATCTTGTATAACTCGATACATTCTACTTTGAGCATCATAGTTATCTTTTAAATATTCTGCCATGTAACCTATTCTTCCATTAAGATCTAAATTAGGACTATAAATATTAGATGAAAATTTGTTTTGTATGTTGCTTAAATCTTTTGCATAAGATGTAACAATAAAGGGTAAACTATCCATAGGTTTTGCTTCTTCAACACGAAGTCCTGACATCAACGCGACTATTTCTGTTGCACTGTCGTAGGTAGTTCCATAATCTGTAAAAGTTTCTGTTACCCCTTTCCAAACTCTTCTAGCACTTCTAGAAGCACCTGGTTCTAGTTGAGCTAATAAATGACCTAATGATGCATCAATTCTTTCCATTGCATTATCTTGTTCGTAATAAATAGTTCGACCTTCTTTTGTTTTACCACCTCTAATAGTCAAATCAGCTATTGCTCCTGCGCCAATTGATTCTGAAATAAATGGAGATAAAAATTCTGTAAATGCGCCGGGTGTGTCTGTTAATGCGTCGTTTATTAAAGCATTGTAAACAATTTGACTAGCATTTTGATTAGTTAAAGTACCATTACCATACGCATTTAATACTGCATTGACAGGTCTTACCATTGAATCGTATGGGTTAGTATATGAAAAGTTAAAATATTTAAAATTACCTTTGTCATCAGACTCCGTTAATGGAATTAGTGTTGAGTTTTTTTGATAACTTGGTGCAACCGATCTTTGAAATGCATCCATCTTATCTGAAGATACTCCAGTTAATTGTTCCGCTGCTTCAGAAATAATTGCACCTGTTCCACCAAATACAGAAGCGGCTCCAAGTAATCTTCTTGCTCCCATCTGTCGTATAAATGGATTAGTGCTAGTTAATTCTCTTGCACCTATTTCAATTAAGTGTGCGCTGGTTCTTAAAATTTCTGCAGGAAAAGCTACAAAGTTACCTAAAGGTAAACTTCTTATGTTTTCAATAATTTTGGGTACCTTACTGTAAGTAGGTATTGTGTTAGTTACAAGGTAAGCAGATATATCTTTTACATCTTTAAATTGTTGAACTAAATTTTCTTTTTGGTTCAATAAAGATTGTTTAGTTGCAGGAGTAGCTGTTAAAAGATCTTGATCTATTTTAGCAATTTTAGCATTAGCTGCTGTTAACTCATCTGCTACATCAGCTTGTTTACCAACTGTTTTGTACCAGTCTATAATATTGTCTCTAATCGCTGCATCTCCTTTTAATCCTTTAGAACTCCATTGAAAAGCGGTACCTAATGCATCTTGATAAAAATCATCTGCATAAACTTTCCAAACATTGTCACCACCTTGATATAAATCAAAAGCTTTTTTAACTATTGGAGCTTCCATCAAAGCGGACATAGTAAATTTACCGTCTTTTGCTTTTTGCATAATAGCTTTAATTTCATTAACCTCTATGTTTTGATCCACAACACCTCTTCTAATTCTATCTTCCATTTTTTTAGCCACATCTGCAGCTGAAACAAATTTACCTGGAAAAATATCATCAGCCATTAATTTAAATGAATCAGTAAGACTTACTCTTCCACCAATTAATCCACTAGCTAACGCAAAGAAAGAAGCGGTTGATACGTTCCTTACTTGTGTCATTGGTGAAAATACTGTTTTACCAATTTGACCTGCAGCCTTAACTGACATCAACGCACTGTATAAAGGTAGACTGTAAGCTCGTGTCATAAACTCATCTACACCTTTGACTGCATTTGCTAATTCTGGAGTCATAAATAAACCACCTCCATCAGAACCTTCAGTAAACAATTTACTTTGTAATAATTTAGAATCTAACATTGCTGCACTTTTATCAAACTCAGAATTTATTTTAGTTAAGTTCTGTGTAGGGATACCTTTAGCTCTAGCCTCATCAACAGATCGAAAAGCATTTCCATTTCTTAAAGCACTGTCTGCAAAATCATCAAAAAATTTTTTCTTATGAATGTTTTTAGCAGTCTGAATAAATGTATCGGTTACCGCTGCTCTATAATCTTTTAAAGGTTTAAAAAAAGCTTTTCCTACTACCTCAACTCCTTCATCATCCATTACTTGTTTCATGACTGTTGGAAGATCTATTCCTGCTTGAACTAATTTACCTTCTCTAGTCAGTACATCTACTTCTTTTCCTTCTTTGATAGTTTTATATCCTGCGTCTCTTAACGCTCCTCGAGCTCCTTTTATTTTAAAACCTTTTTCTCCTGTAATATATCTAAATAAAGATTCTGGATCTCTATTACTTTCAATTAAAGATTTTTTAAGATCCGCCATAGTTTTTTGAGCAAACAGTTTTTCTGCTTCTTCTATATTAAGACCATTTGCTTTAGCAAAATTAGGAATAGTATTTGGTTCTAGTTTATTTATTTGAGGAATAGTATTTTTTACAAAAAATTTTTCAGCTCCCTTTATGGCTTCAGGATCAAAATCATATGCTTTGTTTTTCATAATACTATATACTTGTTTTAAATAGGCCCCACCATTTTCCACTATAGTTTTTCCAAAATCTTTAATTGCATCATCGGGATTATCAAATAATAATTTTCCATATTTTAAACCTAAATTATTAATATTTGTTTTTAATGCTTTTGCATTTTTTTTCACAGCTTGTGCTATTTGTTTATTGGGAATAGATTGTTCTAATTTATTTAACAAAGCAATAGCTTCATCAGAATCTTTTAATGTATCTTTTATTCTAGGAGCAGCAATGTAATCATACAATGTATCATTCATTTTTAAATACATTTCATCGTCTAAGGCAGTGATAGGTTTGGGATATTTCAATTTTGAGTCTTGCAAATATTTAGGAAGTTGTAATATGTCTCCACCTTTAGCTATTTCTTTGAACTGATCATCCATTTGATTCATTATTTTAACTATGCCTTTATCATCTGCTTGAATATTTTGTCCCATTCTTCTGTACAGGTCTGCTTGACTTCGTGTGTAAGGTCCGTCAGATTTTGTTGCTAATCTCATGTCACTAAAAATTTTTAATACTCTTTCTAGTATAGGTGCTCCTGCTTCTGCCTTGTAGTATTGCCATAATTTAGGGTCTGGCAAACCAGAAGCTTCCCTTAGTTTAGTAGCGGTGTTATTTAAAAATTGTCCTATGCCTCGAGCACCTCTACCTACAGCTTTTGTAGCTCCAAGTTTACCAATTGGTTGAAAGACAGCAAAATTTAAAGGTCGAATAACTACATTGTTTGCAACAGCTGCTCCACCTTTTAAACCCATTAGTCCATACTTAGCACCTAGTGTTCCAGCAACAGGTAAAGCTGCAGTTAAACCACCACCTAATACAGTACCTTCTGCACCGAATCTTAATTTTTCTTTAAAATATTCTGTTGCTTTAGCTGAACCTTTTAGTTCATCACCTTTGTAAGCTTCTCCAAAGCCTAATGTTTCAGTTAAAGTATTAAGGTCGCCAGGAGTCGATACTGCAAAATCAGTTACTCCACCTAAAGCTCCCCAATACCCTGCTCTTTTTGCTAGTTCACCACCAGCCCCTAAATAATCATAGGTATCATCTGCTCTTTTAAAATTATTTAATTTTACAATTTGACTAGCTTTATTTAATTTTAAAACACCGTTAGCAATCTTTGATGCAACGCCTAATGGTACACCAAATTGTGTTACTACCGAAGTTACATCACCAACAATTGTATCTGTCTCAGGTGTAATTTTGTCAAAAATATTATCAATTGCTGTTATTAAATTTGTGTCTGCTAAATAATCAATAGGTAAAGCACCTAAAGAAACTAAACCTTGAACGGCTTGACTAAGACCTTTTGCAATTCCAATTGGAACATCTGTAAAATAATCTAAAGCACCAACTGTTTCAGGTTCAACAGGAGCTTCACTTGATCCAAATAATGCATCTTGAAATAAACCTTTGTCCTCGGCCATTGTTTCTCCTATGCTGTGCTTTGTGGTAATACTAAAGTAACTCCATATTTCATGTTAAATTTATCTACATCGCCTTGTGTTCTGATGTAAGAAAAATCTTGTAAAGCTTCATTACTTCCGGCAATTAATCTAACCACGTCGTCTGTTATTTCTTTAGGTAATCTATTTCTAATTTCTTCAAAAGATAATTGAGGTGTCTGAGCAGTGGGTACTTCACCTTGGCCTACTGTTTCTGATACTTGAATTGATTCTTCCATAGGAGTACCATTAGCAAATCCTATTCTACCTCCATTTTTTTGACCTAACGCATTTACATTTGCAGCATCTATTCTTAGTATAGAAGCATAAAGTTCTGGATACTGTGTAAGTAATTCAATGTCAGCTAGATAAGAAGCTAAATCAGTTTGATAATCAGCAGCTGTTTTATCCGCCGCTGCTAATTTTATTGCTTTCTTTTCAAAATCTTTTAAATTAGCACGAGCTTCTGAAGGTTTCATAACTTTCACAGCTTTATTAGGATTTAAAGTTTCAATAGTACCTTGTAATATTTCTAATTCTTTTCTAGCAATAGCTTTAGCTTTTTCACTTGCTGTAGGGTTAGCTAATACTGATTTATATTTTCTAACTTCATTAGCTAATTTTTCAGAATAACCTTCTTTATTTGCCATGACTTTAGCTTTCTCTATTTCTTTAGTTGCAGTGTATGCTAACTTAGCAATGTCTTTTTTATCTTTTTTCTTACCAGCCATGATGCTTAGTAATGATTTGTTTAAGACTGCAGCTTTGTCTGCAATAGTTCCAGGTGTACCAATAGCATCAGATAAGGCAATAGCTAACATACCTTTATTATCCTCTTCACCTATTAATTTTTCTATCTTCTTTTTTTCTTCTTCGTAAATACTATCAAATGTTTTTTCTTTAGGAGCGTCGTCATCTGTTTTAATAGGAGTGTCTTCTTTTTTATCTGCTATTACTGTTTCAGCAATCTCAGCAAAGTCTGCACCTCCGCCTCTTGGCATTTCAAAATCATCGTCTAGTTTTGTTTCAATTTCTCTGTCTTCTGTTCTTCCTAAAATTCTTGGATATTTTCCTGTTTCAGTATCCATAAAAATAGCATCCTTAAAACTAATCTCATCTCCTACCTTACGAGCATCTAATCTATCCTTCATAACTTTATTATAATCTTCTGCTAAACCAAAAGTTTCGTCAAGCATACCGTAATCCTGCATTACTTTTTTCTCTTCTAAAGTTCGAGGTCTATTCATGTAGGCTAAATATGCAGGTATCGCACCAATTGCTGCTGCAGATCCCACACCTGTTGTAATAGGATATTTTGCTAAACCTTTTGGTTTTAAAGCTTCTAAAATACCTTTAGCGTTTGGATAACCTTTTATTTTATAGGGATTAACCGTAGGTGGTTTCATTTGAGATCTTAATTCATTTTGTATTCCTGCTTCTAAAAATTCAAATCCTGGAAAACCTATTTTAGCTTTTATTCTAGGTGTTAGTTGACCTATACCAGTTGATCCGCCTCTTCTAAATGATGGTCTTTTAAAATACATTAACTTCTGCCTCCGAAGATGCTCCCTAAACCATAAGCACTTAATCCTGCTGATAAAGCTTGTGATAAAGGTCCAACGGTTCCTGCTCCACCTAGTGTAGTGTTAGTAGTAGTTGTCGGTGATCCGCTTGCCTGACTAGCTATCCCTGATCCAAAAGCATTAAGTCTACTTAATGGTTCATTGTAAGCTAATTGATTTCTTTGTTGTGCTGCATCTAGTTGCGCTTGTTGATAAGCCAAGTTTCCTGTACCGGCTGCACCTAATTGTTGTACACCTGAAGCCGCTAACGATGGTTGTAATGATGCTAAATTTCTTTGTTGTTCAAAACCTTGTTGTGCTAATTGATTCGCTTGAGTGAAACCTTGACCTAATAATTGAGCTTGTAGTAATGCTCTTTTTTGTGCAGCGTCCGTTGCATACTGAGCTTGAGCTACGCCTTCTCTACCACCACCAAAAGCTCCAGCGTTAATAGCATTCGCTGCAAGTTGTGGTACACCTTGTGCAGTTTGAGTATCAAACTCTGCAAGAGTGGTGTCAATAACTTGTTGTTGGTATGGTGACATAAAACCTTGGTAAGCTTGTGGACCAGAATAAGCTGCAGCTTGATCTAAGAAAGGTTGGTAGCCCGCAACACCTGTTCCTGTTCCAGCACCGGTTACGGCTCCTGTTGTAGGATCAAAAGTCAATTGACCTAATCCTGCTTGAGTTGCAGCTAATTGTTGTGCTTCTTGAGTTAAAACGTTTTGAGCTGAAACCTGTGGTCCAAGTTCCGCTAACGTTGGTACACCGGCAGAGCCTGGAGCTCTACCTACTTGTTGTGTTAGTAAATCAATATAATTTTCTTGAGCAGCTTCTATAAAAGGAGCTCGTCTCGTTGTTTGTGTATAATCTGTAGCCATTATGCTTTACCTACTTTTTCTGCTTGTTTCATTGTGTTGTATAATTTTTTAGATCCTTCTTCAACGCTGCCATTACCTATACCACGTACAGCATCGGCAGTCATTACAAATTCGTTTTTAGATAACATAGCTGGTACATCATCAGCTCTTTCTTTGATACCGACTGGTACAAAACCACCTTCATCTCTGTAGTCTCTCTCTGTTACACCAGCATTATTTTTTCTCATCTTGCCTGTAGGCACATCACTTATGCCACCAACCGATCTAAAAGTCTTACCTGTTAGTTGGAATATCTCTGCTTCAATGTCTGATACATCTTCTCCTTTACCAATCTTTTCATCTCTTAAAATTAATAGTTCTGATACTCTGTTAGCACCACCTTTGTAACCTATTCTTCCGCCTTTGGCTCTTGTTTCAGCATAAAAATTTTCTTGTTTAGGTTTCATAGATTGAATAATTTTTTCTAATTCTATGTCAGTTAAACTGCTATTTAAAGTTTCTCTAATATCATCATAACTACCACCCATGCTATAGATTTTAAAAATAGCATCTAAATCACTAACTCCTCCTTGAGTATAATTTTCAGACATTAACTCACCTTTAAATTCTGGCATATTTCCTGCCATAAATTCTGTTACCATATCTTTATTAAATTCTGTTATTTTTTTAGGGGACGGAGCATAAAAATTTTCATTAGCACCAGATTCGAATCCTATTCTTCCGCCGTCTTTTTGTCCTTTACCAAGACCCATAATAGCAATTTCTTTCAATACTTTAGCGTCATCTATGTTTGATGGGCTGTTTGGATTTTTTAAGATACCGTATAATTGTGGCATTGTGAACGATCTATCAGCACCACCGGCACCTCCTAATTTTTTAAATAAAAATGATTTTTCTGCAGAACTAAAAGTTATACCTCCTGCCATCATCATATTTTCTTCGTCTTCGTCGTCACCTGCTTCAACGTCAATAGTCATGATACCTACTTCCGACTCACCTTCTTTAGGTGAACCAAATTTTCTAGATACTCTACCGCCTTTAGCATAAGAGTAATCATAATCAGGATCGTCTTCTATGTCATCTAAATATTCATTATAACTTTTATCTGAAGGTATTATACCTGCTTCTAAATCTTCTAAGTACATTTCATACACAGGGTCTGATCCTTTTTTAAATCCTATTCTACCACCTTTAGCGAATTCTGGAACTGGTCTTCCTCTACCTGCATCTCCATAAGCGCTTGTAGTAGTATCCATAAACATTTGAGGCATAGATTCATAAACTGATTTTTTAACTTGTATTGGACCGTCTTCAGTCATAATTGTAATCATTTCCTCTCCATCTTGTTTAGGCATAATCTCCTCCAGTAATTGTGTTTTTATCATTTCATTAGCACCAGACTCGAATCCTATTCTTCCGCCGTTAGCTCTTTTTTCATAGGCATCTCCAGTATAGATTTCTAAAAATTCTTCAAAGCCTCCACTATATAAATCTTTTACAAGAATTTCTTTTCCGGAACTATCTGTTCCATAAACACTATTGTATTCTTCCAAAGCTGCCGATACTATTCCTGGACTATATCCACTTTTAAATCCTATTCTGCCACCGTCTTTTTTACCCCCAAAGAAATTTTGTAAGTAACCTGCGTACTCTGCTTTTTTCTCGTCTCTTAAAGACTCATCGTATTCTTCTTCAGTTAAATCAACTCCAACATCAGCTGCTAATGCTCTAGCTTCTGCATAAGATGCTGCAGCGGTTACTGCTCCTAATATTGCTGCTTTATCAGGAGAACCATCTTTGTTTGTAAACAAAGCTTTACTACCTCTTTTTAAAAGATCCAATGCTGCATCTGTTTTTTGTCCTGCAGATGTATTAAAACTTTTAATTACATTAAATGAATCCATCGCAGATCCTGGAGTAGCTACTGTACTACTTACTGTATCTGTTACAGCTCCACTAGGAGATAAAGATACTTCACTCATTTGTTCTGATAAAAGATTAGTAGGTTTTTGTTTAGGGATTATAGTATTATCCCCTACACCTTGAACTTCCCCAACGGGTTTACCTAATTTAAATCCTGTTTGGTTTCCTAATGGAGAACTAAATCCTCCTTTAAGTCCTTCTAGTCCACCTCTAAATGCGCCACCATCCGCAGAAAAAGGATTACCTTGAAAGTCTGCTCCACCTAAATATCTAGCTGCTTGACCACCAGCATAATTCATACCACCTGCTTTTAATGAGTCTCCAATACTTCCTGTTTGATCAAACGTACCTAGTCCTGACATTGCTGCTGCAACTGCCGGGTTAAATGGTGCAACAAATGGTGCAGCTTTGACTGCAACTTCTGCTACTTCATTGGGTATAATTTTTCTAACAAATTTTTTAATTGAACTACCTAAGCCAAACTTCTCTCTGGGTGCAACTTGCATTATC
>Ga0181394_1001458_pt1 | contig 10191 bp, 2 predicted proteins | sample 17SPOviralmetaG_FD_130123 | JGI IMG/M metagenome (GOLD analysis project Ga0181394, IMG submission 130123) | Marine viral communities from the oligotrophic San Pedro Time Series (SPOT) site, San Pedro Channel, CA, USA - 17 SPOT_SRF_2010-11-23 | ecosystem: Environmental > Aquatic > Marine > Strait...
CAGATAATTGTTGCCAGCCATTCTTAATATACAGTCTTAACACAAAAAAAATAAATATTTATACGCCCAAAACCATAGAATCAGATGTAAATATATTGGAAAGGGTAAAGGCTGTAAAATGACGATAGTAAATATACATGGAATTCTAGCTAGAGAGTTTGGTAACTCATTTAAATTAAGCCTTCCTAATCCAAGAGATGTCTTAGAAGCTATAGACTGTAATAGAGAGGGTTTTCTGCAGAGATTAGTAGAATTGCAGAGAGAAGGGCTTTGTTATGACCTTATAATAAATAAAGAACGAATCACTAATGGCCCAGATATGGATAACATATCGAATGCAGCTACGATAGATTTAGTTCCCGCTATCTCAGGTAGTGGAACGGCAATTGCAATGGGTCTAAAAGCAATCGGAACATTCTTAGCTAAGAAAACTTTGGCAGCTACTCTAGTGAAAGCAGTTCTTTTCGCAGCAATTAGTTATGCGCTATCACCAAAACCTGAAAACGAAGCTCTAGAGATAGAAGTTGATGGGTCGAAAAGCTCCCTTATTTTTAGTAATCCAGTAAATGTAGCCAGCCAAGGTTCTCCAGTCCCCATAGGTTATGGCAGATTGCAAGTCGGATCACAAGTAGTGCAAGCCACAATCAAATCGTTCCCACAACATCAAGAACCTTCAAAGGCTTTAGGAGCCGATAAAGGTAATCCAAATTTTGTAGGTAATAGAACATCATGAAACACCTCCTAAAAAAGTTAAGCATAGCGGGAGCAGGGAGTAAAGGTAGTAAACCTAAACCTCCTATTTACAAACCTCCTATCATGGGCGAACTCCAATATGGAGCATCTCATAGTTACGCAGAGACTTTAGATTTAATAAGCGATGGTCCTATTGAGGGGATTGTTAATTCGAATGGAGAAGTAGTAGACGGCTTGGATATTCTACAGGGTATTTACTTAGATAATACAGCTGTAGCCATTACTAATCAATTAGCTCAAAAGAAAAACAGTCTCACACCATTAGAACAAGAAACGTTTGATTCTCTAAACATAGAGTTAAATTCTGCTACATCAGTTGATTATGTTAGTAAATTTTTTCTAGAATTAGAAAAAGTAACTCAAAGGAGTGCTGCTGGTAAGATTACATCTTTAAAATCTACACCCACGAAGCCTGTAGATATATTTGAGGTTGACTCATCGAATAATGCTAACATGGTATTTTTAAGGACGCATACAGATCAATTCTCACCTATAGAGGCAAAAAACGCAACAGAACCCGCCGTTCTACCTAAGAAAATAACTGACTACGCTCTTTCTATAAGGCAATTTATTAAGTATAGAGACGCAGGACCAGATCACACATTCCATCTGCATTTTGGTGATAATATATTATCTGCTTCTGATAATAACGCAGCTTATAGGAATGATGCTCAAGCAAAAGGGACTGTACAAACACAGAACTTAATATGGGCAGATAATGCCGCATTGGACTCGTCGAAATTTTTATTCGCTTTAAACCCTAGTATCGATTTTATATCAATCGATGGTCAGGTGGGCGTAATCGGGAGATTGAAAACTTCACTACATAAAGACTCTCAAATATTTGCTGGTAATACTCAAGTCCTCACTGACTCGACATTATCTGATCTTGATGAAATTTTAAACTTGTATAATAATAATAGCACAAGTGAAGGAAATCAATTGCAGAAAGAATTAGCGTATAGAGCTTTATCGACAATAGGATGGGAAGAGGGAGCGGTAAATAGTTTACTCCCTAATTACTTAGATAGTTCTGCTGGAGGTGTGGTTATATGCAAGATAGGAGATACAGATTATTCTAATTTACAAACTAAAAATATCTTAGATGGCGATTCCTTGATTAAAATGAGAACTCTGCCATATGGTACTAAATATAAGTCTAACCTCATAGCTTATCTTCAAAATTCAGATGTGAGAGTAACGGATGTTACTTGCCCAGAAATTTCTACAGATGGGCTTTTGACTGGGAAGATGCATGGGTTCTTAATTTTTGAATTCCCGATTAATATAGAAACTAGTGATAATTATATTAGAAGGGCTAGAAATAATCAATCATTAGACCCTTTATTTTATGGTAAGAACCACACGTTTCAAATACCAGACTATGTTATAGAACTTTTAAAAGACATAAGTTCATTTAGATACTCAAAGACAATTCAAGATGGATCTAATTCGACAACTTTGTCTTTAGACCCAACAATTAATTCTATTCACAGCAACCAATTAAAATTTAATTACAGTAATGTATTAGCTGAAATTCGTAAAGGTGAAGAAAGTCAAACACCTTTTGATAACTTTAAAAAGATTTTCATCGATCACCCTTACAGTAGAGAATTATTTGGACCTTTTGGGACGGCTAAAGCAAAAGGTAGCGCGATAAACAATAATGAACAAACAAACGCTCCTCAACGAATCTCTGCTAACACTAACATGTTAACTAGGATTAACGTTTTAGAGAAAGATGCTAATAATTTTAACCTTGAGTTAGGTGAAGATGGACTACCTACCACTGAAGGAAGTGATGATATAAGAATAGATTCGGGAAACAAAGATCGAAATTATTCAACTTGGGGGAATAGCTCTTTCCAGAGTTTTGATGAAAAAGCTATTCCAGTAATTCATACAATTTACAATCCTAATGTAGAAGAAGTTTTTATCACTTTAGATATATCCTCTCTAAAAGACACTCTTGTTAGAGATGTAAATAACGTTAGAAACAGCCCCCTACCAGATAATGAAAATTTAAAAACAGGGACAACTTTCCCTACAGTTTTAAATATAAGTGTTACCACTGGTTTTTTTGATGAAAATGGAAATGAAGTAGAGTTCAGAACTTATGACTATAGAATAGTAGCATTAATAGATGGAAGCACTTTAATAGATATCGGGAATCCAGATTACAAATCTACTGGTAGAGATTTCGTTGTAGAACTCAATAACTCAGATGATGATTTGAATTATCTTTCCCGACCCTTCCAACTCCCTGATAATAATATCCGAGAAAACTCATCTCTTAACGCAGATGGAGAACGGAGTATAGAAGCTGGAGTTATTGATAAAAATCAAGACAGAAAAAGATACGTAAAAATTCAAAAACTATCTTATGAAACTAATTCTGTTTTACTGTCTAAAGTAGTAGCAGTAAGCAAAGTCACAGAAATAATAAATGCAGATCTACCTTATCCATTTTCTGCTATAGTAGGGACAAAATTAGACTCTAGATCTTTTGGTAGTATACCCAAAAGAAGTTTCGATTGTAAACTTAAAAAGGTAAAAATACCTAGTAATTATTTTCCTACTAACAAAGGTATAGATAAAAGGTATTATAATACCACAGCTGAATTTGAAAATGCTAGCCAAGTAGATAAATCGATTTACAAAGGAGATTGGGATGGCTCTTTTCACCAAACTCTACAATGGACAGATAACCCAGCGTGGATACTTTACGATCTACTGACAAATGTTAGATATGGGATGGGTTCTCACATCAGCGCAGACAACATAAATAAATGGCAACTTTATAAAATAGGTAAATTCTGCGATAATGTAGATAATGAAGGAAACTTCTTAGGGGTAACTGACGGGAGAGGGGGGATAGAGCCTCGCTTTTCTTGCAACGTAGTATTCGATCAAGGACAAAAAATATTTGACGCTATAAATACTATAGCATCTCTCTTTAGAGGCCGAACTTTCTTTAGTAATTCTGAAATTAATTTTGTTGATGATAGACCTAGATCAGCAGTTAATCTTTTTACTAATGAAAGTGTAAAAGATGGTTTGTTTTTTTACTCAAACAACAGGAGAGACGAACAGTTTAATACTATAGAAATAGGCTATAGGGATAGATTCGATAATTACACCCCTAAAATAGAAGTCGTAGAAGACGAAGAGGATATTAAAGAGAGAGGGATTTTTAAAAAACGTATTGAGGGGGTCGGAATAACTTCTAGAGCTATGGCTCGTAGGGCAGCTCAACACCAAATCTTTTCTAAAATAAAAGAAAATCAACAAATAGCTTTTACCGCTGGCTTAGAGACCCTCTTATGCAAACCTGGAGATCGAGTTATAGTAGAAGATGAACTGAAGACTAATATAACTAATTTCGGCAAAATTCTAGATGTTAACCTAGAAGATGAAACGATTAGACTTAGTAATACATCTTCTTCTTTAATGACGACGGGAGTTTTAACTGTTTATAACCCTACTGGTAGTGACGACATTGATGAGTTAAATATAGCGGCAAATCAAAATAGGCAACGATATAATGGTTTTACTATTACTGGAAACAGTTCTTTGAGTGCAAGTTTTTCCCCATTTACTGGCCAATACAGCTTCTCAAACTACACAGATGGTTATAATCAATCAACTGGATTTAGCTCAGCAGATACTAGATATTCTGAGTATGCTTTTTATACAGGGCTATCTGGCACATACTTATATTTTGAAACAGGTGTGACAGGGTGGGTTTTTGGGTCTGGAAATGCCAAATCTTTGTATTCTGGAGATTTTATTTCTAAAGAGACAGGGGCGCAAACACTTACAGAATTTAATACTGGTAAGATATGCGCTTTAAATATGAACACCTCAGATAAAAGGAATGCATTCTCTATATCATTCTCAGGCTTTGATTCAGATAGTTTTAGAGGTTATACCAGAGGTATAACTAATTCAGAGTTATCTGGTCTAGCACCTGAACAAATAATTGATATTAACGTAACTGGGATTGTAACTAATCTAGATTATGGATGTTCCCTTTCAGGCTTTGATAAACCAGAGCTTTTAAAATCTATCCACTTAGGTAGTGCAGCGAGATTTCAAATTAAAGATGCTAGTCCCTTCTTTTACAAAGTGATTTCGATGAAAGAAGAAAATCCTAATGAATATCTTGTCACTGCAACAAAATACGATACTGGTAAATTTGATCTCATCGACAAAAATATAAGCATAGAGAACGAAGCTAATACATTTAGTTACCAAGTAGCTCAAACAATTAACGGGGTGACCTATGAGACTTTAAGCGCTCCCGCCTTTGCAGGAGATGTCACTACTGGGATACCTAATGCAACAGATCAAACCTTCAATATAACAGGAAATTGGAGCGCTGTAAATAATAGTACTGGTTATGGGGTAAGACTCACTCTACCAAACGGTCAAGTATTTAATAGTAGTACCACAGATACAGGCATTAGTATTTCTGGACTAAATCAAGTGGGCGTGTTCAATCTAGGTGTAAATGCTCTTGGGAATATGGGGAGAAGTTGCGGTGGAAACGCATACTATGATTCTCCATATGTAGATACTGGAATATTTATTATTTACGAAGACGCTCTCACTTATACTAAATCATTTTTAAATAAAATAACCATTCTATAATGAATTACACGGGATATTCAGTATTAAAAATACCTAAGACTGGAGCAGCTTTTGCATACGCAAAAGAAGCAAGGGATTTCGCTACTGGAGCTACAGGAGTAGGAGGTTATTTACGTTCTGACGCAACTACTTCTGGATGGACAGATGTGCGTTTTGTGAGCGCAATTCTAGAAGGCTCCAGCTCTTTACCTTTATCCATAGGAGCCACTTACTCGGATCTTTATACTGGCGCAGCTACTGTTATTGGCGGCTCTACCCCTATCGGAGATTTAAGATCAGAAGATGGACCCTATGTTGGTGTAGGTAACAGTTCAGTTTATTCGACTAAAAAAGGTCAAGAATACGGAGCAGCTTTCTATGCCACTTATATCGGAGGTACTAATTCAGCACCTAAAAAAATTGGTATAGGAACCAGCAGCAGTGAAATTAGTACAAGCGGTTACTATGAGGGCAATTTTACCACCCGAAATATTAACGAATTTGAAAGCAATTACAATGCGGATCTAGACGATCCTACAAAAATAATTACAGGTAGTGGAGTATACACAAATGGGGCAGACATATCTCTTCAATTTAATATTCTAAATAGAAATGGTGAACTACTAACATCAGCAGCTCAAATAGCTGCTGACCCTTTTGTTAGTAAACAAATAATTAGTATTTTAGATACTGATTCAAATGTAGTGTTTCCAAACTACAGAACCAATGGGGACTCAACCTTTAATTTCTCTCGTTCCCAAAATATAGATGTTTTTGGCTCTTATAACAGAAACTTTGGAATAAGAAATGAGGTTGTAAACCAAGACGGTGGAATTACGACTGGAGAGTTCTATCTCTACGCTAATACAGCTACATTCGATGGGGTGATAGTCCAAGCCTCTGGAGAGACATCTCTAAACCAAAACCTTAGTAACCATTTACCCCCGAACACTGGCACTATAACATCTGCAGCTGATAGAGCAGATGCGATAAAATATTTTAATGATCAACCAATTAACGCTTCTGGATCTACTGGATTTATAGAGTTAACACTAAACTTCAACGAAAGTCCTAATTTTACTAACTTAGGAGATGTAGCTATATGGAATGGGACATCTGGCGATTTCGACACAAACAGAGGGAGTTTTGTAGGTAATTATCCATTAAATTCATTACAAGAAGGTCAAAAAATAATACTTACTGCCAATGATGGTATTATAGAAGGCACTGGGCTTTTCTTTAAATTGATTGCAGATAGTGCTGTAGGTTTTGAGCCAGAGATTTTAACTATAGGGCCATATACTCTTGAGCCTAATATAGAAGGCCCAGATTTAAATGTCTACAATCAAAGTATTGATCAACAAATTATCGTATCAGACATTTCTATTCAGGGTGGTGTAGAAGGAAATGCAACACAAGGTGGTCATTTAGGAATAGGTACGAGTGCGGTTAGTTCGTCGCAAATGTTGATTCAGGGCAACAATACTAGTGTAGAAATAGCTAATTCAGAAGGTTACGCAGTTAACTCTGAACAAAAATCAGCATTAGCCTCAATTGGCGGGACTATATCATCAACAGGATCAATGATCGCGGGAGGATCAGGTCATCACATTAGTGGCGATTTTGATACTATCGCTGGAGGAGCATTAGGAAATATTTCTGGAGGAGATTTCAACTTTATTGGTGGTGGATCTGGAATTGATGTAACCAACTCTGACTTTTCATCTTCACTTGGTGGTAGAAATAATGATATAAGTGGGGCTGATTATTCTGTTATACTAGGTGGAACTACTAACTCTATTATTACAGGGCAGAGTCATTTTATCGGAGGAGGTAGTCTTAATCAAATTTCAGGAACTAATGCAAACGATGACTTTTCTAACTCTTTAGTCGGAGGAACGGACAATAGAATATTTGACTGCCAATATTCGTTTATTGGAGCAGGAGCTTCGAATACCATTTATTCTAGTAGCTCCGTAATTGGTGGAGGCTCCAGTAATATCGCTTCTGGTGACTCTTCTGTGGTTTTTGGCGGCACGAATAATCAAGCTCTTGCTAATAAAAGTGTAGCTGCTGGCGCTTATTCTAAAGTTCAAGCGGGACATCATGGAGCTTTTGTATTTAGTGATTCTAATACCACACCAACATTATCTACTGGGGCAAATACCGCGACTTTAAATTTCGAGGACGGAGTCTATGTTCAAACAACAAGCGGTCTTTATGTTAATGGGAACCCTGTAGTAACTGGATCTACAGCAGGAACTGATGATTTACAAGATGTTACTGATCGTGGTAATACTACAACTAATGATATTAGTATTGGATCGGCAACTAGCCCGAGCTTTACATCAGGAGGTGGTCTACAGATAACTCATGCTACTCAAGCAAATCTTAGATTATCAGACTCTACAGATGCTAGTTATAATACAGACGTAGCGATGTCTAATGATGACTTCTTCCTTGTGAATAGGTCAGCAACAGGACACTTAAAATTCAGAGTGAATAATAGCACTGAAGCTATCACTGTATTACAAGATGGTAAAGTCGGTATAGGGGCAACTGCTCCATCAGTAGGATTACAGCTTGGAAACAGTGCATCAGGGGAAACAAAAACTGCCATTTTCAATTCAGAAGGCGGCGCAGAAATTGGTCTCAAAATAAAATCTAGAACCAATAGAGCCAAACTAGCTGTATCTGATAATGATACTACTGCTTATGTGGTAGCAGAAGGGACGATAGCCTCATTTGGAAGATCGGATACAGCAGCATCTACTAACATATCAGTATTAGCTAATGGCAATGTCGGTATAGGATCAACGAGTCCTAGCCGTCTATTGACCCTAGAAAATAACTCTTCCACAGTAACGAATAACTCCCAATTGAGAATCAATAATGCTGGAGCTGGTGATGCTTACATATATTTATTCGCTGGAAGTGATTGGTCATTAGGTATCGACAATAGCGACAGTGATAAATTTAAACTATGCACAACCAATGATGTTAGTGACGGGACTGAAGTAGTTACTGTTGATAGAAATGGCAACGTTGGTATAGGAACAACTAATCCAGATTCAAAACTTTCTGTAACAAGTTCAACAATTAATAGTGAGGACATTCTATATTTAAAATCAGGTGCAGACAGTGTTAATGATTATTTAGGTATTGCATGGGAAATTGGAGCAGGTGGAAACGGTCCTCATTCCGCAATAAGATCCTTTGCAGGGCCGTCAGGATCAGATGCGCGTCTTGGTTTTCTAACAACTAGCAATGGAGGCACTACTCTTACAGAAGGACTTAGTTTAGCTCATAATGGTTATGTTGGCATAGGAACAACTACTCCAGCTACGCCACTCCATGTTACTGGAGAAGTTAGGGTAGATGCTACTGAAGGTGTAGCAGCAAAAAAAATTAGATCTAGCTACTTTTCAAGTAGTCAAAATTTAGATTTAGTTTGCGGGGCATCAGCAAGTCTAATACTTGGAGATGGAACCGCAAGATTAACATTGGCTTCTGATGATAGCGCAACCTTTGCAGGATCTATCACTACTAATTTAAGTTCTGCAGGAACATATTTTACAGGAGGTTCTGGAAGTATAAGACAATTGTCAATTACAAGTGGTACAAACATTTCTGCACATGCTCTTCACACTTTTAATATAGCTTCATCTAATGGTAAATACGAGTTTGATATTAATGGACTTACAGAACTTTCGTTAGATAGCTCTAGGGCAACTTTTGCAGGGGCTGTTACAATAGCAAATTTATCAGTATCACAAACAGCACCTACCACTCAACTTCTTTTTGATAATAACAATATTGATGATGGTGGAGGTTATAATATTGATTTTAAATCAAGTTCTAATGATACCGCCAATAGATTCATGGCAAGAATCCAAGCATTGCGAGGTAGCGGTGCTATAAGTAGTTTAGGATTTTTTACAGAAACAGGATCGGCATTAACAAGGGCGTTGCTATTAGATAGCTCACAAAACGCAACTTTTGCAGGTGATGTAACCGTAAGTGGCGGCGATATCACATTAGGTGGAACAGGTAGAATACAAGGGGTTGATACTGTAACAGACGGTACAGACGCTGCCAATAAAACTTACGTGGATAATGCTGTTGGAGGAAGTGGCGGTCCTTTCTTGCCACTTACAGCTGGGTCAGGGAAACCTTTAACAGGTGATTTATATATAAGTAAATCTGCAGCTGCATTAAGAATAACCGATACAGGTAGTAATGTGCCTTACGAGCTTAGAGTAGATGCAAGTACTTTTAGCATTAAGGAAGTAACTAACTCAAGAACTCTAATGTCTATGACATCAGGAGCTGTTATAACTTTAGATAGTTTAGGTTCAAATACTATACTTAATACATCAGGAAGTGTTGTTGTGCCTAATGGCAAAATTGGTATAGGAACAACGAGTCCAAGCGCACCTCTAGATATCTCATCTAGTGCGACAGGAGGGACTACTATCGAGTTAGACAACACATCTACAGGAGGACGTAATTGGACTCTATACTCTTCTGGAGCGGGAAATAGTTTCGGTGCTGGTAAGTTTGCTTTGTATGATGCAGATGCAGCTAGCGTAAGAATGCTTGTCGATACGTCAGGTAACGTTGGTATAGGAACGACCAACCCTGATAGACCTCTTCACATTATAGGGCAGTTCGCTATAGATAACTCCACATCCCCTTCTGGAGGTTTGTTGATTTCTCCCGATGGGAATTCTAATAAGATTTATTCAAGGACAGGGAACGCTAATACCACGGCTCATCCATTAGACTTTATTTCTGGTAGTTCTA
>Ga0181394_1001459_pt1 | contig 10190 bp, 15 predicted proteins | sample 17SPOviralmetaG_FD_130123 | JGI IMG/M metagenome (GOLD analysis project Ga0181394, IMG submission 130123) | Marine viral communities from the oligotrophic San Pedro Time Series (SPOT) site, San Pedro Channel, CA, USA - 17 SPOT_SRF_2010-11-23 | ecosystem: Environmental > Aquatic > Marine > Strait...
AAAAATTTTTTGATCTAGATTTGTTTGGCTGTATATGTGAGGTTCTGACATACTCTCTTATCAGAAGTGTCTACACTCTATGTTAGTGTTAGTATTAGTCATTGTGTTTATGTTGTCGGTATTGTCTCAGTTCGAACTGTGCAACATCCGTTAACCATATGCATACTACTATTGCTGGGAATATCCATAGCCAGTTAGTCATTACTGCTCCTGTGACTGTATTTTGTTTAACAGATCAGTTTTGAATTGTGCTAATTCAGGTGTACTGCCCAATGCTTCTGTGTGTTGAGTTAACCTATTAACTGTTTTGAGTTCTACATTATTGCTTAGATCTGCACTATTGGCTACTCCTACAGTTATTGCTAACAGCAACTTCTGTGCTTCAGGCCATGGCTTACCACGTTGTTGTGCATAAGTCAACATCAAGTTGAAAAACTCTCTGCCTGGTGCTGTGGGTGATTTCTTCAGTATGCCGGGCAATGCGTATTGGGTATAGTATTCATCTACATATCGCATCACACCGCCTTTATGTTTGGCATTGAACTTGACGAAATCTCTCACTTGGCCCACAGGGTCGCTACCGTATCTGGTAATGCCATCACTGGTGAATGGCTGTTGTGCCTGTATGGCAAATATTTTGTCCAGTTCTGCACTTATGATTTTGCTTAACACAGGATGTTTTTGTGTGAATTCGGTTTTTTTCACAGGTGGTATCAGTCTGTCACGAGCATCTCTGGCTTCTATGCCATCCAGTGTGACATGTATCTGATACTTGTTATTGCCAGGCTTTTCATTGTATATGATCAAATCGCCTCTACTACTGTAACTGTCATAGTAGTGACTGTCCTTGCCTGTGGTACACCATTTGGTACCTCTACCCAATTCACAACTGGCTTCGAAACTTCTGGGTATTGTGACTGTGCCCAGTGGTCCGTTATATAACACTTCTACATCTGATCTTTTTAGTGTTTGGTTGTCTGTTTCTGGCTTGGCAATTTCTTTGCCATCCATTATGTTTTCCACATAGTCATCTAGTCTAGAGAATGTTTTAAATCTGTTGATGTCTCGTTCCGGCACTGGTAACTGTGGCTTTATTCTGTGATAGTTACTGAGTGTGTTTGCAATCTGTTCTGAATCTTCCAGTCTGAAACTGTTTAACACACTGGGATCGTCAACACTCCAATCATCACCATAATAATTTCCAGATGTATCAAAATCTTCGTCATCACTAGGAAGAAGGTCTGTGTCCCACTCACTCCAGTGTCCAGCCAAATCTGCTTGGGGACTCTCTCGTTCGAAATCTGCCTGATGTCTGGCATCTGCTTGGATACTCTGGCAGTAGGTCTTCACTAGCCACATCACATACTGTTTGTTGTTTGTGGGGTCCATCTTTTCCAGTTCTGTTAAAAAGTCTGTTAAAAACTCCTGTCGCTGTTTAGCATAGTTTGGATATCTGGATTCGGGTTCACCGTCAGTCACCACTCCCATCCAGGAACCTAAACGATTTCGTACAAAATCGCGACTATTTCGGTCCATGTCCATCCAACCATCGCCACCTAGTGTTTTGCTATTAATATAAGCGGCCTGAATTATTCTGTCGCCCCATTTGGATATGGTTGTGGCCTGATCATATTCCAGCAGTATCTTATTTTCGAATAAGGTTTTACCACCTGCGGCGTAATAGTTCTTTAAGATGTCCTGCATGTTGTTGTTCATTGTACTATTTATCAGTAGCCTACATTGTGGTATGCATTGTGGTATATGGTGTCGCTTACCACTATTAACAAACTCAATCTGGGCTCGGGTCCAATAACAGGCGTGGTATGGTGCAGTATTCCACATTCACTGTTGGCATTGTGTACTGCTGTGTTAAAGTCACTGTTGATGGTTATTATGTCAGCATCACTATCGGGCTGATAAAAAGTCTCATCCATTAACACTCTGCGTTGTTTTGTGCTGTGTTTGGGCCAATAACGATTTTCATATTCAAACTGTCCACCTTGTGCTGGACACCATTCAGGATTTAGAAATATCACACAGGCTCTGTCGCCCAGTTTGTCAGTGTGCCAATGCAGACTAGCACCTTGGCTATATCTGTTTATGAATGTTTTTGTGCGACCCTGAGGTAAATCAAACTGATCACTTATACAGTATCCACTGTGAGCACGGAATTGATCCGTGGGCAAAGCAAATAGTTCTATCCATTCTGAACTATCGGACCCTTTTCGATCGCGGTCGGTATTGAACATGGGCCGGTTCCACTTGAACCAATCAGGGAGTTGTTCAGTTGCACAACTGTACTCTGTGTATAGGTGTAGAGCATAGTCAGGATCTAGTGCATTTGGTGTGATTGTGTACATGCAGTTATTTAGTGTTACACTTGCCACAGTCAAATAAATAACAGTATGAATCATGCACAAGAACTCAGTTTACACACAGTTAGACACAATGTACACAAACTGGGTAATCGCAGTCTGCATTTAGAACTGTGGCACACACCTGATCACTCTGTTACATGGTTGCCTATACCTAAGAATGGTTATAGTGTGGTCAAAGAAGTTGTGAGCATAAACAACTGGCAAATGAGTTATTGGCATGGGGATAGTGAAATACAAGGCCAAAGTTTCTGTGTTATACGCAATCCTATCACACGTCTGTTCACCGGACTCAGAGAGTTCTACAGCCGCACAGAAGACCCTGTGTTGGGAGTTCTCAACTGGCCTGATATGTTGGATGCATTCTATCAAGAACCACAACTGTTTGACGAGCATTGCGAACCACAATGCTTTTATCTGCATGGCTTTAGGCCTACTCGTTGGATAAGATATAACAGCATGGCCAGTAACCTAGCACAATGGAGTCAGTTTCCACCTAATAAAATTATCAATCAACAGAGTGCTAACACATCAAAAGCAGGCAACTTGTGGAATCTCTACTGCAAATATCAACAACAAGCCAATCGCATACTGGCCAGTCATTGGAAGTGTGACATGGACTTGTGGCACAATCCACTTGGAGAGGTTGACAATCTGTTGTGATCTGTTATAATAAACTATGACTAACACAGACTTCACACTATTTCGCATAGGATATATCAATCCTAGAACTAACCAACACACAGATTGCGGTGAGACCAGAGGCTGGTATGCTGATCGTTTTGTTGCTGAGTGTGAGAGTATGGGCCTAGTAGCAGTTGTAGAGCGTACTTCAGACGATCAAAGTCTAGCAGACTTCATAATCAATATGTCTACGGATGAGCATAATGACTCGTTAGAGTCTTAATACTGCCAAAGTCCAATCGCCTAGTAGGATCTAAATCAAACTGATCACTGTGATCCATTTCTATTTCAGGAAACTCACGTTCTAGAGTGTGAGGTTGATATTGAGGCTGACCAGTCATAGCATCTTCTGACCACATCCATTTGCAGTCTGGTACCTGTTTGTACCACTTGCTGAGTATGGCATACTGTTTTTCTACAGTTTTTACCAGTCTATCATACTCTACTTGATTCCATGGTATGTGTATGCTTTCTGGATACTTGTTATTATGACCCCATCTGCCTGTGTATCTAGCACGGTACCAACTTTGTATTTGAGCATTAACATCTTTTCTAAGTATCACCACAGCCTCAGTTAGTCTAGCATTTTCAATGAGTTTCTCAAACACCCATGGCGTTCTATTTAGATGTCCTGGGAATATCTTTACGCCTATCTGTGTTTGGTCTGCTAACATTCTAAGCAACTGTTTCTTGTGCCAATTAGCAGGAACTGAATTGTATCTTTCTACTCTTTCTTCTTTAAAGAATGCTCTTTGTTGTTGCCTAACATTTTCAAAGTTCATATAGTTAAATGCTTCTCTGATATTTTTAACACCATGGTGGTCACACAAAATAGTGTGTATTCTAGTACTTACTGTTCTAGGGGTTGCTAAAGTCAGGATCATTATAATAGTATTTATTTAATTATAAATATGTTTGCATGGAATTTTATAGCAAAGTAACACATTTACATCTAGAGCCTACTGGAGACTGTAATGCTCAATGTCCTTTGTGTCCTAGAAACGTTTGGGGCAGTAAACATATAAATGCAGATGTTAGTACTGATCACTTAGATTTAAAACTGTTAGATCAAATAGATTTAGATATCAATGATGTATTAATAAATGGTAACTATGGTGATTGGTTAATGCACCCTGATGCAATTGAAATGGTACAGTTAATCAAAAACAAATGGAATCCTCACATACAAATTAATACTAATGGTGCGGCAAGGAATAAAAAGTTTTGGCAAGATGCAGGACAACTTGATGTGACTATGGAATTCTCTATAGAAGGTGTTGATCAAGATGTACACAGTTATTATAGACGTAACACACAACTGCATAGATTAATGGAGAATGCAGAAGCATATATTAATGCAGGCGGCAAAGCAACATGGATAATGACAGTATTTGAACATAACCAACATCAAGTAGAAGCATGTAAACAGATGTCAGACTCTATGGGGTTTGATAAGTTTGAAATACGTTACAGTCATAGACAGATGACTGGTAATCCTAGTCCTATTATGAATAATGATATGCAGGTCGAAAATTGGTTATGGCCTACTGAAGCAAACAAAGAGTTTGATACTAAGGTATACGAAAAACAATTACAACGTGATGTAGCCAGACAAAACATACAAGGCAGTATTATTACCAGAGACCACAGAGCAAAGTGGGTCAGTAATGATAATGTTAATTGTAATGTTAAAGATACTAACAGCATATATGTTAGTGCTAATGGAGAATTAACTCCTTGTTGTTATCTTGGTAAAAACATTACATGGGATAATGTATGCGACCTATTAGATGTTCCTAAAAACTTTAATCGATTGACAAGCGATAAGGCTAGTGTTATACTTGAACATAGATTTTGGAAAACACTAGACAGCACACTTCAATCGGATACGGTATGTTCTGTTTGTAATTTTAATTGTAAGAATAAAAAAGTAGATAGACGTAAAAGACAATCAGCATGAAAATAGAATTTTGGTTACCTAGTGGAGGAAATGGAATGCCTGCAACAATGCATTCTAATAAAATTCATACCTCAGTAAAAGAATGGTGTAATCAACAACACATAGATTTTGAATATGTTTTTACTGAACGCAAAGGATACAAATATTTTGTAAAATTTCCTAACACAGAAGATTATTTAATTTTTAAACTCACGTATACAGAACATCCTTTTAAATTTAATTACGACGACGAAGTTAAACTTTAATCTGCTCTAGTATTTTATCTGCAAACAACTTATTTCCTTTTTCATTCATATGATTTACAGTACCTGGATTCTGTAAGAATATATCTACACCGTTTACATAATTAGGCCACTTGCTAGTAAAGGTATCATTGTCTGTAATATTAGAAGTTCCTATTACAGGTATTGCACTTAATTTATTATAGCACCAATCTACAAGTAATTGATGTATAAAATCAGCATGTTCTTTATCCCAATGATGTTTAAAGAACGATAATGCTGATTCTGTTTGCTTAGTAGTGTTTCCGTTATCCCATGCATACTCTAAGTCAGCAAACATTAGATCACAGTTGCTATGCAGTACATCGTCGATATGTGCTGTATTGTTTTTACTGTATATTCTATTAGGCGATGTAATACTGCATATAGCAATATCAAAATCATTTATGTCCACTTGTTCTATTTGTTTACATATTCTATATTGACTTACACCTGCTTGGGCAACATTCGTAACTTGGTGGTGTTGTTTAAGAATATTAGGCCAACCTAAGTAATCAGAATATTTTGTATTCCAATCTGCGGCCCAACTATCCCCTATTAATAAAACCTTCATCTAATATCAATTGGTCTATGTCTATAGTGTTATAACCTATAAGTCTATCTTCTGTACCCTTGTGGTCTATACTATGCATAGTGTTTGTGTGGTTTAAAAAGAATACACCTGAACCTTTTGTACTAGGAGAGGTATATTGTGCTTCTCTAAAATGTGTGCCGGCACCTATGTTGTCTTTGAGATTTATAATTAATACTGCAACTATGTTTCTATTATCAACATGTTCTCCCATAGTGAATTGCGGCTTGTCTAAAAATAATTCTACATTACGATTTGCTTTGACAGTTTCGAATCTACCTTTCCATGCTTGTTCTACTACTGGTAAGTTAGAATCTTGTACATGTTTTAGTACAGATGTAAAGTGTTCTTCCCAAGTATTCACAAAGGCATCAATGCCTGTATTTTCTTGTAGTGTGAATCGTTTTTTATTGTGACTAACAGGTCGATCTATATAGAATGTTATTTCAGGCAAATCAAAATTATGTATCTCCCATATAGGAAAGTCATCAGGTGCATATAAATTATTTTCGGCTATAATTTGATTCACTGTGAGCATATGATTATTTATAAGATGTTATAAATATTTGTATGAAAAAACATATTCTAATTATTGGCGGCAGTCATTGTTGCGGGTACCTAAACAATGCAGGTACAAATGATTGGATTCATATGTTAAGTTTAGATTATGATATAACTGTTATGGCACTTCCTGGTACCAGTAATCAAACTTGTAAACTTATGTTAGATCATTATTTAGAGTCACATAGCAAACCAGACCATATAATATTTGAAGCCATGCCAGGCAATAGACTAGACTTAGGGTGCAATGCTATTGCTGTTCCTATCATAGACATAGAACATAACAAACGTTTCATTGCAAGTAGACGAGGACATGCATTTGAATGTGGATGCGAATTCAATGAACCAGACGATGGAAAACCATTATGGCGTTCTTACATATGCAGTGATCAAACAGGAATGATCGCAAGAGATAAACCAGAACTTAAGAAATGGATCGACTATGGTGTAATGATAGGAACTATACCTATGAACAACGACTATGGCTTTATTGAAACTAGTTATATTAAGGCACATTCTCATAATATTCCATTTAGTTGGTTTATGATGAATCAACATATGTGGGAAAACAACAAAGAACATTTTACTACATTAGAAAAATCTAATCCTGCATTAGACATCACAGGCTTTGTTTGCAAATCTGAATCTCCTAATCATATGAGCAAGGCAGAAAATATTAAATTACATTTAATAGTAAGAAAAGCAATAGAATCAAAATAACCACTTTTATTAACTCATATGTTAATAATCGATAAATAGTAGCGGAAGAACCATCCAATCTTCCAACAGAACGGGTTGAAGAGTATCTATGTAGCGGTATGTATCCGCTGTAGGCTGTAATGCAACAGTACAACAAACGTATTCAATAAAAGTTAAGGAACTTTTGACGAACTGGCAAGAGCAATGCCTTGTGATTTGGGTTAACAACTGAACTTAGGAGAGTGTAATGACTGCACAAGTAATGAGATCGGTTGCCCATGGTATACGTGACTCGTTGCGAGTAGTGAGGAGAGCAGACAGTAATGAAACTGGTATGCTTTTATTAACAACTGCAATTATGTTAACCGTGTGGTTAGCGATCAAACCAATTATATAGTTTTTATATAAGAACCATATATAAACCTTTAGGCCTCTTCGGAGGCCTTTCTTTTGATAAATAGTTACATAATTTAGGAGATATGCAATGCCAGATGCAGTAAACAGAACATACCCTAGTGCTGACGCAGTAGCAGATTGGTATGTTAGTAAGAGTGAAACAGTTTCATCTACTTCAGACCTTGTAGTAGGACAACATATAGGTGCTTCGGCTCCTGGTGGTGTTGGAAAGCCTGCAGACTTTGAAGGGCTAACACCTATACTACGAGTTGATAATCCTGCTGATGGTTGGAACAATGGTACGCCATACGTGGTATACTTTATTAAAACTGTTGATGGTTCAAGACAATTTTGGAAAGCCACTAATGCAGATCCAAGTACATTGGCTGAACTAACATCTGGTGATGAATACGACTTTATTACTCCATACCAACCACCTATAGTTTAATACTAGACAATAACCTTTTTTGATACTATAATACACTTATGACTAAGTTATTAGAAACACTCAAAGGGTTATCTCATGATCATGAACTATTCTACGATTACCTTATTGAAATAGGCCAAGACCTAGAAGACTTATCCGATATTAGAACACCTGACAACTATGTAGATGGATGCCAGAGTGCTGTTTGGGTAGCAGTAAAAGATAATAACTATGTTGTAGACAGCGATGCATTTATTGTTAAGGGCGTAGCAAAGGTTATAACAGAAGAAGCAAACAGTATGACTAATACTGAAACACTTAGTTTGAAACACTTCTCTGATGTAACCAAGTTTCTAACTGTTCAACGACAACGAGGAATGCAAAGTATTATAAACAGAATACGTGAATTATCAAGTGAGGCTATATGAATTTTGTACCATACGTAATTGAAAAAACATCTAACGGCGAACGCAGTTATGATATCTATAGTAGACTATTAAAAGAAAGAATAGTTTTCTTAAACGGTGAGGTTAATGATGCTGTTAGTAACAGTATCTGTGCTCAGTTACTCTTTTTAGAAGCAGAGGACAGTGATGCAGACATTAATTTTTATATCAACTCACCAGGCGGAGTTGTTACAAGTGGTATGGCAATGTATGACACAATGCAATACATCAAGCCAGATGTATCAACTATAGTAATGGGACAAGCGGCCAGCATGGGTTCATTCCTTGCTAATGCAGGTGCGGCAGGTAAACGTTTTATGTTACCAGGTGCAAGGCACATGATTCATCAACCATTAGGTGGTGCTCAAGGACAAGCAAGTGACATTGAAATTCGTGCTAAAGAGATTGTGCGTATCAAACGTGAACTCACAGAAGCATACGTTAAACATAACACCAAAGGCAAAACATACGAAGAGTTTGAATCGGCAATGGATCGTGATAACTTCATGACTTCACAAGAAGCATTAGACTTTGGTCTTGTAGACGAAATTATTACTAAAAGATAAGTTTCAGTATCATAGTATCGATTTAGAATTTTCATACTAAATAACAGTATGAGCATAGAAAAATTTGATCCTAACGATATAGAAAATCGAGCAAGACCCGACGGCTTTTTGTTTAACAAAAAGAAAGAAGAAGAACACCCAAACTGTGGAACTCCAGAGTGTTGTGGCACTTGTGATACAGCAGACACTGAAAGTGATTCCAATGGCTGACTTTAGTTTCTTAGAACTGTCTTACGATCCTGCTGTATATTCAACAGAAAACATTTCTAACGATTTAATTAAATTAGGTTTCATTCATAGAAGTCAACATAAAATGGGCCAAGTAGGTTTTTGGAATCATCGCGAATGTATTTTTCTATTACGCAAAACTACAAGTAATCGAATGCCTTACATAAGCGGCTTAGGTGTGTTAGGCAGTATAGAAGACATCAATACCTTTGATGCAAAGTTTGATGGTACTAGTGATTTTTTTAAAATAGAAAATTCGTTTGGAATTAATACATACATTATTCAAGAAAATCAAATAGATCCTGATATAGAAAATTCTTATACTATAGTTAATTCAACTACACCTTCTATGTCTGCTTTTAAAAATTTTACAGGTATCAAGTTAAATATTTTTAACAATGAGATATTAAAACATTTTAGCGAACTAGGTTTTAGTTACACTGATGTATCTGATAACTATTCAAAATTTGTTTCACCTAATAAAAAATTTACGATTATGTGTAGTAAGTCTGTTCACGAAGATAAAGGCGTACCTACAATATTAGTAGATACGCATGACGTATTTAAAGCAACTGCATTCTTTGTATCTAATAATTTAGAAATACCTACTTTTGATTTAACTAACCAGCAATCATTAGGTAAATTAGATTTTAAGATAAATGCTTATAACTGTAAGGCTTGGGGCAACGAACAAAGTTATACTATAGAAAACTTTTTAGGTAATGTATTTGGTTCTCTAGATATTATTTTTAGGCAACGTAAACAATACCTACACATACAAGAAACTACATTAGACAGTTATTATGCAAACGAGACAAGATAATCTAAAAAATTTTACTAACTGGTTAGATTGGCGTCCTAATAGAATTACAAGTGATGTTAGCACAGTTATTATAAACCATATATGTGATGAGTTAGGATTTACAAATAGGGACTTTCAAGTAAAAGGAAAAGAGATTAGATTTGCTGAACAATCTAATTTAGCATTCTTTAAAT
>Ga0181394_1001464_pt1 | contig 10163 bp, 22 predicted proteins | sample 17SPOviralmetaG_FD_130123 | JGI IMG/M metagenome (GOLD analysis project Ga0181394, IMG submission 130123) | Marine viral communities from the oligotrophic San Pedro Time Series (SPOT) site, San Pedro Channel, CA, USA - 17 SPOT_SRF_2010-11-23 | ecosystem: Environmental > Aquatic > Marine > Strait...
TTCACCATCAAAGATTTTCCTTGCTTGGTTGTGAGCATATTGCCACTTTTGAGTTTCTGTACCACATTTCTGTGTAGTACCGTAGTATCCGGCTAAGATATCTTTTGTTATCGCCTCTATTTTTTGTATTTCAGTCATTTTTTATAAATTTAAGTTCGTTTTGTAACTCTTCTATTAGTTCTTCTAAAAACCATACTTGTTCGTCTATGTCATCATCGAAGTGATTACTAAAGTTGTCATACACTTCATCCATTATTCTATCTACGTATTTACTCATATCTTCTCTCGTATATCTTGTTCATTAAGTCTTCTACTAAGTCTTTCTCAGTATCATCGCCTTGCAGCTCGCAATCAGCTTCAACAAAAGCTGTCACTTGTGTTAACACTTGATCAACATCAGCATAATTACTTATGAATATGAAGTGATCGATAGTGTCAGCATTCCAATGTATTTGTTTACTTTTACTCATAATCGTATATTAATTCTTGTATTTCACATAATATCATGTCATCTATTTCATCTTTAGTGTACCTATCTTTGTGTAGTTGGTAAGCTACTTCCCATGGACACTTCATATTAAATCTAGTTTTGCAATTAATTCTTGTGATTTATGCTTTAACATGTTACTACCATGGTTGTCTAGTATCATTCTATGTAGTACATTAGACACTTTGTGAGTTCCGTCTACCATAAAAGCTCTAGCATCACTTGAGTTACTTTCTTTGAAGTCATAGAACATAGATCCACCGTATTTGTTTGATAGTTTTTCAAGAGAAACACAGAAGTCTTGTACTATTTCGCTTACTTCAACACTTATTTTTTGTTGTAAAGCTTTTTCTATTGCGTTAGTATCTTTCATTTTTTCTTATTCTTCAATTCGTTTATCACAAGTTTAAGCGTGTGAATATCACTTTGGCACTTTTTCATTTCTTGTTTCATCTTTCTATCTTGATAGAATTGATTCCATGAGTACAGGTTTTGCAACTGTTTAATTTTACTTTGTATCATTATACTTCTGTAATTTACTTATTAATTCGTGTATTTCTTCGTTGTTGAAGGTAGAATACACCTCGTCTACCTTATTACTTACAAAATCGTAAGTGAATGCTTTTGTTTTTACACCGAATGGTGAAGATATCAACTCTCGTTTAGTCCAACCGTAAGGAGATTTTTGTACTCGGTTAATAACTAATTTGATGTAGTCGTCATCGAGAATGATGGCGTCGAGATATTTAGTTGATATGTATTTTGTATTTGTCATTTATTATATTATCTTTGCTTATTCGTATTTAATTTGTAACATATGCTACTAGTATTATTATAAACCATATTAACATAAAGTATAATAGTACATCGAACGTTGAGTCATTACTTGTTTTCATTGTATAGTTTTATAGTTAAATCTTCTGCTTCATCTAGCCATTGTATGTAATACTCTGCGTAAGCTGAGTCAATTATACCTTGGCTCATATCTTCTTTCATCCACTCTTTCATGTCTTGTATGTTATCAACTAAGTGATTCCAGTGAGCTTTTTCAGGTAGTTCATACTTAGTACCATCTGGTTGGCAACATAAGTTACTTAGTATACCAATACTTATTATTATTTTGTTCATAGTATTTGAGTTAAGATTTCATAGTGATTATTTTGTTTATCTTTACTTAGTTCAGTGAACTTCTTAACACCACCGTCATAGTTGTGTTGATGATTAGTTATTTGCTGTTCGAGTTCAGCTTTGTTTATAGTTTTAGCCATTTCGTCAAATGCTTTTGACCATGACCAGTTACTTGGTGAGTTAGGATTATACATAGTTATTTATTTTTATTAGTTAATATTAGTTTACATAGCCATTACCGCTTAACCACTTTAATATATAGTCAAGTTGAAATTCTGTTAATTCATTATTTTCTATCAACTCTACAAGAGTTTCTTCCATTTCTTCTTTATTCATAATAGTTATTTAATTTAGCTTCTATCGCCATATTTAGTTCATCAAACAAGTAAGAGTATTTACTTTCATATACATTGTCAGTAGTATATACTTCATTGTCAACAGTCATTTCAAAGATATCATTATCTTCATCTATTTTTATAGTTATAGTATTCATAGTATTTGAGTTTTATCAATTAGTAAATATGACTCGTCTGATAAGTGACATGCCTTGTGACTAAATTCTACATTATTATTTATTAGTTCATTAGCTACTTCTGCTACATTATGTAGATAAGAGTATACAATTAAGTAGTCTTCCATATTCTTCATATTTAGTCGCTCATATAATTCCGAGTAATCTGGATTATCAATTAAGTATTCATGAGTATTATTTAATTCTGGTAATTTAGTTAAATCAAGCATAGTTATTATTTATTAGTTTGTGCTGAGTAATATATTCATTATATTTATAGTCTCTAAAGTATTACTATCAACTAAGACTTTTGTTATTGTATATATATATTATCTATATAGTATTGTATTTATTTTGTAAAGCTACATGGATACTCTTGATAGTGAGATTTACTTAGCTCATTAGTAGTAGAACAAGAAGAAGTTATTATTATTAGTATTATACCAATTACCCATGAAGTAATTATTGAGTAGCATAAAGTTTCTTGAGTTTTATATTTATTAGTTTTATTCATTTTATTTAATTTAAAAGGTGTATATTAGTTTATTAGTTTATTTATTAGTTATAGTTCTACACTTGTTATCTCAATAACTTACATAGTTATATTAATATATTATTAATAGTGTAGTATGACAATAGCTTGTTAATATATAATAGTAACTGGCTACTGTCACATGTTACTTATGCTATTTCTGCTAAGTTTCTAGCAAATGCTGGTACAGTATTACTATTAGTATAAGATTTGTATTCTTGAAAACACTTCATTGATTCAAACTTTTCTTGAAAAGTAGAGTATACTTCGTCGTGATCATAAGTGAATGTAATATCTTTTTTATTAGTGAATGTTATTACTGCATTCTCGCCGATTAGTGATTTACGAATTACGAATCTTTTAGTTGTTATTTGATTTTTCATAGTTATTATATTTATTTAGTTATTAATTATATTTATATTATCTTTTAATATTTGTATTTAGTTTGTATTTAATTTATTTAGTTTGTTATTGTTTTTGTTATATATATATTATCTTAATCGTATCGTATTAGTTTTGTATATAGTTTAGTTTGTTTATGTTAAATCGAAAATGTGAAATGTAAATCGTAAGTGGTATGTGAAATGCGATTATGTGAAATCGTATGGGGTAAAACAAAGGGGGCCCCAAAATGTAAAACGTAAAAGGGAAAACAAAAAAAGTGGGGGAGGGAGGGGGCAACCCTAAACTTCTATATATCTTACCCCGGCTACGTTTATATGTGACATTAGGTACTTAAGTATAACTAGTAGTAGGCAAGTGTCACACTTATTAAACCTCATCATTTATGTAAATTATAAAAATTACCTGTAAATAGCTATATTATACGTATAAATTAAAAATATTTAAAATAACTAGTTATGAAACAAGGTTACAACGACAGATTAGATGAAACTTTAGGGTCGAAAGATGGTAAAGAATCTGGTAAAAAGCAGAGTATGGCCGATAGACGCCATGAATCAGAAGGAATGGAGAAAAAAGACCATGGTCACAAGTATGGATCTGACAAAGGTATGTCATATAGATCAAATGCTGACCACGCAAGGTCTAAGGTTCTTAAACACATGGGTGGAAGACTAGGTGGAATGAGTAAAACTGACAAAGGTATTGCCGGTTTAGGTAATCCAGACGCTGAAGGTAAATTTATATAAACTATGCCTATCACGGGAGGTGACCCATACGAAGGGGTCGAAAAGATAAAAGATAAGTTCTACAAGTTCGGTAAGAGAAAAGGAAAACTTAAATCTACTAAAGTAACTTATTCACCATTTACTTCGGACAACGCTGCTCCAGATGACGAAAACTATGACGCCTTAGTAGAAGATCCTACTAGAATAGGTAAACGTCAAGTTACTAAGCGTAAAGTTAAAAGAGATGGTAGTGATGGTAAGGTTAAAGTAAAATATAGAAAATAGATATGAGCAAAATGGACAAATACGAGGATAAAGAAGCCTCAATGGACGACTATTCGCACGAGAAAAAGCTAGGTGCTGACGGAAGATACGAATTAGAGCATGGAAAAAAGGCTGCGGCTGAAAATGATTTTAATCATGCACATGCTTTAAAGAAAGATGCTCACGATGATGCTAGAAATAGACATTATCGTCACCCTATATTAAAACATAATCACTCTAATAAATATTAATTATGGCATTCAAGATAGATCCTCCATATGGCAATCAAGCTGCTGCTCAATCAGGTTATGATACAAAAGCTAAAGAATTAGAAGGTCAAGGTTACACAATGTCTAGCCCTAATATAGGTAATAATACTATATCTGGACTAGGAACAAAAACTACTAATGTAAAAGCTCCTAAAGCTATAAGCGGTGGAACTGCAGGAACTCCTTGGGACAATAAAATGAAATCACTTTTAGCATCTGGAGTAAGTTATAAGGGGTTAGCTGAAATGGGCCATGGTTACGAGGATGCGTTAAAAAAGAGGTTTCCTGGTGCATACAAACCTAAACAAGAAAAAAAAGAAATTAAGACTGAGTGGAGTGACGCTTCTTCAGGTAAAACTGTAAATGAAACTAAAGTAGACAAAGTACCTACTAGACCCGCTGAAACTATAGATGTTAATTCTTCTTCAAGGACTGAACTAACAACAGATCCAGATAAAACAGGAATACTACCAATTAACGAAAGTGGCACTGATACTAAAAAAGCTACTAAACAAAATAGAACTGCATACTCTGGACCTGAAAAAGTTGATACTACACCAGAAATGACTGGTGGTGGAGGTAGTAGTGATTATGCTCACAATCTGAAACTAGTCAAAACTGATGTTGTAGCTTAAAAATAAAAAAATAAAAAAATGGCAATAATATACACATATCCACCGCTTACTAATCCTCAAGGAAATGAGTTAATAGTAGTCTCGGATGTAAATAACAAAAATGCAACGCGACTTATAACTATAGCTGATATAGCATCGTTAGTACCTGGTGGTGGTGGAGGTGGTTGCGACAGAGCTATAGTAGGTTTTGTCGATCAAGCTGGTCAAGATCTTTTTCAAAGCACATTATGTAATGACGTTGAATTTTCATCAGCTTCTGGTAATATAGTATTCGCTGCAACAGCTAATGGTATAGACTTTGGATTAGCAAATTTACCATATTGCAATACTAGTATAGGTAAAATTATACTACCAAATGAGGATGTTGTATCTACAACTGAATGTAAAGATGAAATAAACTTTACTTCAACTGGAGGTACTATATCTATAACTACCACAGGTGACAAAGATATAAACTTTGAAGTAATTTCAGCTGGTGGTGGTGGATGTGAAAATGTTTTTAATGCTATATCTACAGACGATGACACCCTTACTGCTGTTGGTTGCTTAAATACTGTAGCGTTTACAACTAATGCAAGTGAAAATGTATACACTGAATTAGCAGGTAGTTCTGTTAGAATAAGATTAGGATTAGCTGAAAATGGTGTAACAGGTGGTGTTCAATTATTTAATGATATACCTATATTAACTACTCCAAGCATTGCTTCATCAGGTGACGATCTAGCAGTTCAATTAAATACGCAAGGAGAAGCTTTTGTTAAGGTTCCTCAAACTTCAAGTGGTGTTACTCAATTAGTAGCAGGCAATAATATAACTATAACACCAAGTGCTGGTACAGGTGTCGTAACAGTGGAAGCTCAAGGATCAGGTATAGGAAATTCAGCTGGCATAGCACCTATATCTATAGCAGAATCTACTAGTGAGATAATTAACGCGCAAGGAGATAGTAACTTGCTAGCTTATTTTTACAAAGCTGTAGTTACAGCAGATTTTCAAGCTCAAACAATTAGCATGTTCCATATGGGTTCTACTCAAGATATATCTATTGCTGTATACGGTACTCCTAGTGGAATTGTAAGTCCTATAAAACTTTTTGATGCTAAAGCTTTAGGTCTTACAGGGGATGGTATAAAAGATGTAAGTGTTGGAACACCTTCACAACCTAACTATGATCAACTAGCAGTAGGGGATAAAGTATGGATAGGAATATACTCTAATAATGGAGGAAATAACTCTCAAATAGCATCAATAGAAAAATTATCAGGAAATTATAATACAGAACAAGCTTACATTGTTACACTAGCACAATTAGCATGGCCAAACGACTTACCATTAGCAGGAGCAGAAGCAACTAATAAAAAAGCTTGTATCGAAATATACTAAATAACCGAACTATCATGTGATAGTATAAATAACCACGTTAAACATAAAACCAAAACAAATGACGTTTTTATACACCAGTAGAGATTTTACCTCTACTACACGACCCGATCAAAGAATGATCAACCTTTGGAAACATATAACCACAAAAAGCAATTGGAGAATTGTTCAGTTACCAAACGGATTTTTTCAAACAGAATACTTGCATCCTGAAGAAGAAGACTGGATCGATGTGACTAGAAGAGAAACAATGGCAGGCGCTGAAGCGGCTATTGATGGATCGATAGAACACTATACAAAAAAACTAGAATTCTTAAAAGGACCAAAAGTAGTTAAAACATTTTAATTAATTATGGCTTACAAATGTAAATCAAGTAAAAAAAAGACAGCTACTAAAAAAACTATAAAAAAGGTTAAAGTAGCAGTTAAGAAAAAGAAATAAAAAAAATCTAATTTAATTTAATCAAATGAACGAAACGATAGTTAAGCATCTAAACTTTGGTAAAGATGCTAAAGACACTATATTTAAGGGTATAGAAAAACTCACTAAAGCTGTTAGCTCTACACTAGGAGCTAGCGGCAAGTGTGTTATACTTGAAGATAGTGTAGGAAACCCACAGATAACCAAGGATGGAGTAACAGTAGCTGATAGTATTATACTATTAGATCCAGTGGAAAACATGGGAGCAAAGCTTCTAAAAGAAGCAGCTAGAAAAACTGTTAAAGAAGCGGGTGATGGAACTACTACAGCGACGGTACTAGCACATGCTATACTCACACAAGCTTATGAAGTATTAGATAGTGATTCACATAGAGCTTTAAAAGAAGGTATAAATAACGCTGTTGACTCAGTTATTGCTTACTTAGAAAAAGAATCAAAAAAAGTCACTGGAGAGTCAATATACCAAGTTGCTTCAATATCGGCTAATAATGATAAAAAACTTGGGCGAATTATTGCTGATGCTTTTAAAGCGGTAGATGAAACTGGTGTAGTAATGATGGAGACACACGACTTAGCCGAGACTATTGTAGAAGTTGTTGATGGAGCTCAATATGATAAAGGTTTTTCTAACAGTCATTTTATAACAGACCAAGAAAGAGGTATAGCAGAATTAAACAATGCATCAGTACTACTTGTAGAAAACAAAATAGACAATATAAGACAGATACAAGGAGTTTTAGAACATGTCATAAAAAAGAATAAAGCTTTACTAATAATAGCTGATCTTGATCCTACAGTGTTATCTGCTCTTGCTATGAACAAAGTAAAGGGCAATATAAAAGTAAATGTTATACCTGCTCCTGTTTATGGAGTTAACAAACAGAATACTTTAAAAGATTTGGCTTTGATAACAGGTGCTAATATAATAAATGAAGATTTAGGAGACGATATGGATCTTATAACTGAAGAACATTTAGGTAGTTGTTTTAAAGCTGTTAGTACAGGAACTGAGACTATAATACAAAGAGATTACTTTTCCGAAGATATAGAGGAAATTATAAAAGATTTAAAAGATCAAATAAAAGGAACTAAAAACCCAAACCTTATTGTTCAACTAGAAAAAAGAATAGCAAGATTAACAGGTAAGGTAGCTATAGTTAAAATAGGTGCTAGTTCTGAAGTTGAATTAAAAGAAAAGAAAGATAGAGTTGAAGATGCTATCTGTGCTACAAAAGCCGCTATTAAAGAAGGGATAGTTCCTGGAGGAGGAATAGCTTTACTAGATGCCTCTAGAAAAATAAAATCTAAGTCTTACGGTGAAGAAGTTTTATTAAAAGCTATAAAAGCTCCTTATGAAACTATATTAGATAATGCTGGTATTGAAAATTATGAAATACCTAGTATAAAAGGAAGAGGATTAGATGTGGTTACAGGAAAAACGGTTAATATGGTAAAGTCCGGAATTGTTGATCCTCTACTTGTTACTAAAAGCGCGTTAAGAAACGCGGCTTCTGTAGCTACTACTATATTATCAACTGATTGTGTAATCAATAATTTGAGAGCAAATGAAAGCGGTAGGTAAATATATAGTAATAAAAGAATCTCAAGAAAAAACCACCGAAACAAAAGGTGGTTTACTCTTGTCTGATAAACAAAGAGAAGATATTAGATATCAAGAAGCTGAGGTATTAAACCCAGGTTCTGATGTAACATTATTAAAAGTAGGTGATAAAATCTATTACGATCGACACGCTGGCTTTAATATTGAAATAAATAAAAAAATGTTCAAAGTAATTAAAGAACAAGATATAGTAATAGTAATATAAAAAAATAATTATGGCATATCCAGCAGGAGCACGAAACATAAGTACTAACTCTTCTTTACCAAAAGAAAAAATAAAATCAGGCTCATATGTTAAACCAGGTGGTAAAGCAACTGGAAACATGAAAGACTACGCTTTAAACACTCAAGCTAGAAGAGATGAATATACTGCTAGGGGATGGAAACAAGATAAAACAACAGAGATTAAAAGTTCTACTCCAACAGCATCAAAACCTTCTACAGTTAAAAAAGAAGGAACTCAAAGTGGTGTTAAATCTTCCGGAAATCCTAATGGAGTTAGACTTGGTGGTCCTAAAAGTGGAGCAGCTTACGATAGAGTAAACGCATATGCTAACAACCCAGCTAATTTTAAAGGTAAGTCGCAGGCTGATGCGATGCAGAACAATAGAGGTTCTAATTCAAAAATTAACTCAAACATCAAAGGAAATACAAGCGATGTTAGCAAAATAAGCATGCAAAATGTTAACGCTGCTGAAAACAAAGTTGCCAACAATAAAGCAGTTGGTAAAAACAGTAATATAGCAAAACTTACTTCAAGTAATATTGATAAAACTCTAGATACTAAATCTTCAGGTGGTGAAGTTTCTAAAAGCGCTTTGGTTACTCAAGGAGCACATACTTACGCACAGGCTAGTGGAATTAATCCTACAGCTGGAGCTAAATCTAAACTTGACGGTTTAGTTACTGGTTTAGACAAAAAATCTTCTTACGCTAATTTAGATTCTAGTCCTGGTAAAACTGCTATTTCACAAATGAGACAAGAAGCAGCTTCAGGACCTAAACAAACAACTCTAGGCTCCGGTGGTGGTTCAGGTATGGGTCAAGCACATGCGATGAATATGAGTATGGCTTCTACAATTAATAAAGCTACGGATAAAAAAGGTTTATTTGAAGGGCTAAAACAAAGAAGAGCTGAGAAAAAAACAACTACTCCAGATCCATCATTAACAACTTTAAAACAAAAGGACGCGACTGATACACCGGCTTCTAGTAGTGCACCTTCTTCAGGATATATCGACAGCCAAAATAGTTTTCGAAAAGACATGGAAGCCACTTTTGGTACTGGTTCTGAGTCTTCTGAGGCAAGTAAGATTTATCAAGACGAAAGAAGTAAATATCTGTGAGATTAACATCATCAGATTTAAAAGAACTAAATTTACTAAAGCATTATAGGATTATACGCAAATGGGCGTGTAAAAACAATGATTTAAACGATGCAGATTTAGAGCTTCTAATATACTTAGAAGCTTTAGATATGTTCACAAAACAAGATTTTAAAACCGGTACGTACTCGTATAGCTGGGATAACAGGCGCTGGAACAGATTGCTAAAAGAGGGTTGGATAGTTGTGTGGCGAAAACGCAATAGAACAACGCAAAAATATCACATCTATAAAGTATCCATAAAGTGCAAACAGTTAATTAGCCGTATGTACCGTATTATGTTAGGGGAGGAAGATATCCCAGTTACAAAAAGTAACAAAATATTTAATCGTAGTAGTTACAGTGACACGGTTCTTACTACATCTATAATTAATGTCAA
>Ga0181394_1001466_pt1 | contig 10152 bp, 9 predicted proteins | sample 17SPOviralmetaG_FD_130123 | JGI IMG/M metagenome (GOLD analysis project Ga0181394, IMG submission 130123) | Marine viral communities from the oligotrophic San Pedro Time Series (SPOT) site, San Pedro Channel, CA, USA - 17 SPOT_SRF_2010-11-23 | ecosystem: Environmental > Aquatic > Marine > Strait...
AAGATTTCAAAGTTTCATCAATTAGACACAAATTTAATTTACAAAAGTTAGCAAACAGAGCAGTACATCTGTATTTAACAGACGAAGAATTTCGAAAGAAATTACACAATCATACCGACTTAAAGATAAGCGGTAGTTTATAAATTAATAAAATAAAGGTTATATGAAAGAAGGTTACATCCCAAAGGATCAACGTAAAAAAATCTTACTATTATCAGATGATATTCGAACACATAGTGGTGTAGGATGTCAATCAAAAAATATAGTATTTAACACAGCACATCATTTTAATTGGATTAATTTAGGGGGAGCAGTCAAACATCCAGATGCGGGTAAAGGATTTGATTTATCAGAAGAGGTAAACAAATTAACAGGTTTAACAGATTCAGATGTTAAAGTTATAGCATCTGATGGTTATGGAGATGCTACTATGTTAAGGTCCATTATAGCACAAGAAAAACCAGATGCAATAATACATTTTACAGATCCTCGTTATTGGATTTGGTTATATCAGATGGAAAATGAAATTCGTCAACAAATACCAATGGTATTTTATACTATTTGGGACGATTTACCTTACCCAATGTATAACAGAGAATTTTACCGTTCAGATGATATGTTATTAGGAATTTCTAAACAATCAACTAATATTGTAAAAAATGTTTTAAAAGACCATCCAAAAGAAGATTGGGCCGTAAAATATGTCCCACATGGTATTGATTCTAACAATTTTTACCCTGTTGTAAATGACTTAGAATTTGACGCTTTTAAAGAAAATATGTTAGATAAAGAAGAATATGATTTTGTAGTACTTTGGAATAGTAGAAATATTAGAAGAAAAAATGCATCTGACCTTATTTTAGCTTGGAGAACTTTTTTAGATCAGCTACCAGTAGAACAAGCTAAAAAATGTTTATTAATAATGCACACAGATCCTGTAGATCAAAATGGAACTGATTTACCAGCAGTAGTAGAATCTACCTGTGATCCTAAAATCCATAAAGTTAAATTCGATGCTAAAAAATGGGACGAAAAACATCTAAATTATTTATATAATATTTCAGATTGCCATATGTTTATGACAGACAATGAAGGTTGGGGGTTAGGTTTAACTGAATCATTAACAGCAGGTAGAATGATTATAGCACCAGTACAAGGTGGTATGCAAGACCAAATGCGTTTTGAAGATGAAAATGGTGATTGGATTGACTTTTCAACTGAACATCCATCAAATGCAGATGGTAAATATAAAAAATGTGGTGAGTGGGCAATGCCTATATTCCCCAAAACACGTTCAATAAAAGGTTCACCTTTAACCCCTTACATTTTTGCGAGTCAAGTATCAATTGAAGATGCAGCTATTGCTTTGATGAAAACATACAAAATGGGTACTGAAGAAAGAACACGTAGAGGACTAGCAGGAAGAGAATGGATCACATCAAATGAATCTAAGTTTACAGCAAAAGCAATGGGCCAAAATTTTATAGATAATTTAAATACATTATTTAAAAATTGGAAACCTCAACCTCGATTTACAGTTATAAAAGTAGATGATTCTACTAAGTTAGATAATTACAACCCTAACCCAATTAGTTTAAGACCAGAATTTATTAAAGAAATACAATCAATATGAAACCATTATGCGTAGTATCGTGTCCAATTGACACATTTTCAGGTTATGGAGCAAGATCAAGAGATTTTGTTAAAGGATTAATACAATCAAAAGGAGAAGAATGGGATATCCAAATTATACCTCAACGATGGGGTGATTGTCCTTGGAATGCCTTATCACAAGATGATCCTTTAAGAGAACGTTTTATCCCTAATTTAAAACAAAAACCAAATATTTGGATAATGATCACTGTACCAAATGAATTTCAACCAGTAGGACAATACAATATTGGTATTTCAGCGGGTATTGAAACTACCATATACCCCGGTGATTTTATTGAAGGCAGTAATAGAATGGATTTAAATTTAGTTTCATCTGAACATTCAAAACAAGTCGCTCTAGCAACTGCATTTGAAAAAAGAGATGATAAAAATAATGTTGTAGGTCAAGTTAAATTAGAAAAACCTATTGAAGTATTATTTGAAGGTTTAGATTTAGATAAATATTATAAAAACCCACAAAATTCAGGATTACTTAAAGATATACCTGAAGATTTTTGTTTTCTTTATACAGGTCATTGGTTACAAGGTAGTTTTGGAGAAGATAGAAAAAATACAGGTTTAATGATTAAAACCTTTTTAGAAACTTTTAAAGGTCTAGGAAAGAAAAAACCAGCATTAGTTTTAAAAACAAACACAGTTAATTATTCATTATTAGACAGAGAAGCTATACTTAAAAAAATCAATCAAATTAAAGATCAAGTATCAGGTAATTTACCTAACATTTATCTTATACATGGTGAAATGACGGACGATGAAATGAACCAACTAAATAATGATAATAAAGTAAAAGCATTTGTATCATTTACAAAAGGTGAAGGTTATGGTAGACCATTAGCTGAAGCAGCAATCACAGGTAAACCAGTAATAACAACTAATTGGAGTGGACATATAGATTTTATTCGTCCTGAATATAATGTTTTAATAGGAGGTGAGTTAAAAAACGTACACGAATCAACCGCAAATAATTTTTTATTAAAAGAATCCTCATGGTTCAATATTAATACAGATATAGCGAGTAGAGCTATGAAAGATGTGTTCAAACATTATAAAAAATATTTTGAAAGTTCACGTAAACAAACGCAATATTTAAAAGACAATTGGAGTTTTGATAAAATGGTTGAAAAAATAAATACTTTTATGCCTATAGAAACACTTGCTCCTAAAAATGTAGATGTAAAATTACCAAAACTTAAAAAAATAGGAGACAATTTAGAACAAAAGAAAACAGAATTACCAAAACTTAAAAAAGTACATTAATGAAACCAGAACAAGATAAATTAGTAGACTGTCCTTGTTGTACTAGTAACGCATGTTACGAATCAGAATTTACAACAGAAGAAGGACCTATAAAAACATGGCTTTGTATGACTTGTGGGTTTACCTCAAACTCTACAATGACTAAAGATAGTGAATCACTTAACCAAACACTAAAACTTACAGCGGAAATGATTAAAGATTTACGTCAAGACCATAATGGCACAGCTTGGTTCCCTACAGCTATTACAATGCCCGAAAAAGGAATGATTTTTCCAGAACCCATAGAGGGTAAAGACGATTGGGGGTGGACAGTAGTTAAAGCAATCCCAATTCCAAAAGAAGATCAAGATAAATTCCCAGATCCTCGTAATCCAGGAACATTTTATAAAAATAAAATGGATATGAAAAATTTAAAACGTTATGGTAAATTAGAATTTATGGACGCAGCTGAAGAATTAGGAATGTTTACTAAAGAACCAATCGAAATTAAAAGTGAAAATTAGTTATGCAATACCCGTTTGTAATGAACACGTTGAATTAGAAAAATTATTAGATTTTTTACAATCACATATTGATGAAGAAGATGAAATAGTAGTTCAATGTGATCAAGGAAATACAACACCCGAAGTATACAAAGTATTAGATTCACTAAATCAATCTTATGTAGAATTTCCATTAAATGGCCATTTTTCAAATTTCAAAAATAATCTAAAGGAACACTGCACAGGTGATTGGATATTTCAAATTGACGCAGACGAATTACCACACGAATCTTTAATTACAAACTTAAAAGAACTTTTAAAACTTAATTCTACAACCGAAATGTTTTTAGTTCCTAGAGTTAATACTGTAGAAGGTTTAACTCAAGAACACATTAATAAATGGCGTTGGAATGTAGATGAAAAAGGTTGGGTTAATTGGCCAGATTATCAAACACGAATTATACAAAATTCAACAAAAATTAAATGGCAAAATAAAGTTCATGAGCAAATAGTTGGGATATCTTCAAAAGGGGCATTACCCATGGAAGAAGAATGGTGTTTATATCATCCTAAAAATATTATTAAACAAGAACACCAAAATAATTTTTATGATAGTTTATAAAGATTTGGTTTTAGTAAATAATTTTTATACAATAATAATATGACTAAAGACTATATAGAATCCCAAGAATATATAAATGATATGTTAAAAGGAATTACACTATCACAAGAAGATTATTTAAAATTCCATTATGACGCTGAACCTAGAACAGCAAATTATACTCATAGACATAATGTAATTCGAAAAAAATTAGGAACATGGAGATGGAAAGGTGTATTTCAATTTAAAGATATTTTATCTCCTATAATTTTTTCAAAAGATTTAAGAGGTATTGACTTTGGGGGGTCTCAACGACCTATCTCCTATGATGTAGATATAGTAGATGTAGAAAATACAGATGATTTAGGAAGACCTGTAAAATATAATTCTATGGATGATTTAGATTTTAAACCAGATTTTATATTTTCATCTCATACTTTAGAACATTTAGATGATTTAGATTTTTATTTAAAAAAATTCCATGAAAAATTAAAACCAGATGGTCATTTTATAGCTGTAGTACCATCTTACTCATGTAAAAGATGGCATGCAAATACAGGCAATTGGATGGGAAATGAAGCAACTAAAGGAACACCGGGAGCTCTAGCAGCTCTACATAAGCATACTTTTGTTTTATCTAAAACAAATTGGGAGTTTATGGGGTTAAACAGTCCAGTTGAAATAGATGTTAAATTAAAAAAATATTTTGATTTAAAAATAGTAGAATACACAGGAGATAATTCAATTTTTATATTAGGAACTAACAAAAAATAAAACAATGACAAATAAAAAACCATATTTTATAGCAGAAGCAGGTCTAAACCATAATGGTGATGTAAAAATAGCAAAACAACTTATAGATGCTGCTGTAGCTGCAAAATCAGATGCTGTTAAATTTCAAAAAAGAGAAGTTAACCAAATGGCTACTAAAGATGTTTTAGATGCCCCATTTACTAATTTTCCAAGCTTAGGAAAAACATATAGAGAAGTAAGAGAAAATTTAGAACTTACAAAAGAAGAATACATAGAATTAAGAGATTATTCTAAAGAAAAAAGCATAGATTTTATAGTAACCCCATTTGACATACAAAGTTTAAATTTTTTAGATGATTTAGATTTAGATGGAATTAAATTAGCAGCACACAGTTTAACAGATATTCCTTTATTAGAAGAAGTATCTAAAAGAGAAGTACCTATATATTTTTCAGCAGGTATGTGTACATGGGATGATATAGAAAGAGCAATTAAAGCATTAGACCCTAAAGGTATAAGAACAAAAGACAGCAATATGGCTCTTAATATATTTCATGTTGTTAGTCAATATCCTATGGAAATAGAATTTGCAAATTTACCTATGATTACAGAATTAATTAAACGTTATCCTCAATATGTTATAGGTTGGAGTGATCACCAAAATGGTATATCACTAGTATCATCAGCTGTTGCTTTAGGAGCGCAAGTTATAGAAAAACATTATACTTTAGATAGAACTATGAGTGGATTTGATCACGCAATGAGTTTAGAACCTTTAGGTTTAGAAAAAGCCATTAGAGATATGCACACAGCTAGTAAAGCAATGAATTATCACCCTAAAGAAGTATTAAATGTTGAAAATTTTTGTCATCAAGCTTTTAGACGTACAATAGTTGCATCAGTAAATATTTCAAAAGGAGATAAAATTACTAGAGAAATGTTAACAACAAAAGCTCCAAATAGAGGGCTTAGTCCTAAAATGATACCAGATTTAATAGGTAAAATAGCTAAAAGAGATATTAAAGAGGATACTCATATACAATTTGAAGATATAGAACTATGATAAGTGTTGTAATTAGAACATTAAATGAAGTAAAAAGTCTAGATAGATTATTAAAGATACTATCGTATCAATCTATAAAACATGAAGTAATAGTAGTTGATTCTGGAAGCACAGATGGTACTATAGAAGTAGCAAAAAAACATAACACTATATTAACAACTTGTATACCTTTTACTTATGGTAAGGCATTAAATGTTGGTATTGATATAAGTAAATATAACCATATATGTTTTTTAAGTGCACATTGTTTCCCTATAAACGATAATTATCTTAGAACTTTACTTTTAAATTTTAATGATGATACAGTTGCAGGAGTTTATTCAAAACAATTACCAATCGAAGAATCTAATTTTGTAGATAAACGTAATCTTTATGCTATTTTTAGAGATGAAAAAATAAGCCAAACAAAAGACCCATTTTTTAATAATGCTTCAAGTATAATAAGAAAAGATATTTGGGAAACATATAAGTTTGATGAATCTATAGAAGCATGGGAGGATATAAAATGGGCTAAACAGGTACAATCAAAAGGATATAAAATAATATATGAACCAGAAACAGCTGTTCATCATTATCATATTGAAGATCCCAGTAAAACTTTAGATAGATATAAAAAAGAATATGATGCTTTAGAAAAAATATATAATGAGTAATATTCAAATAATTATACATTGTTTACCTAGAGAAATTGATTCATTAGATAAAATTTTAGATGATTTAAAAAAATCAAGTCATTTTTTAGAAAAAAAAGATAATATAGTTTTAGATGTATCTTTAAATACATCTTCTTTATTTACTAATTGGGATAAATCCAAATTAGATAAAGATTTTTTTATTAATAAATTTAATATAATAAAGAAAAAAGCAGATTGGACACTTAGAAATTATTTTTTAGTTGAAGATAATGATAAATGTCTAGGAATAAATGATAAAAGAAGAAATAGTATAAGATCAGCTAAAGAAGATATAACACATTTTATGTATTTAGATTTAGATGTATTTTTTTCATCTTTAAATTTAAAATATCTTTTTGATTCTTTAAATTCTATAAAAAATGAATACTATATAATTTCTTCAGAATTAGTTAAATTATGGGATTCTTCATGGGATATTCTTACTAATAAAAATTATTTAAAACATGAATATGGTTATTTTAAAGAATTAGACCCTTATTCTATAGAACAAATAAGTTTAAATAATGCTTTTTCAAATGAAGTTGGTTTAAAACAAATTCCTAATATTAAATTTGGTGGGGGATGGTTTAATACATTTAGTTCTAATCTATTAAAACTTATAGACATACCTGATTCTTTAGGCCCTTATGGTTTAGATGATACTTTTATAATGCAGGGAGCTAGCATAATGAAAAGTAAAGGATATGATATTTCACAATATGTTTTACAAGGAATGGTAGTATGTGAGAATATTAAATATTCTTTATATGACTTAAATCCTTACAAAGATTATATTCATGATAATTCTTTTGATAATAAGGGAAGAAATTTTAAACAAAAATATAGAGAAAACTCAAATAAAAATTTTAACACAGAAATAAATAAATTAAATAATAAATTATAATATGTCTAATTTTACAACTGAAAATAATTCAATAATAGAATCACTTGATGGGTTAAAAGAACAACTTAAACCTTCATGGAGAGGTATTCTTAAACCAGAAAATAAATTAATACCTTTAACTATAGAAAAAACACATAATTTAAAAAAAGACACCTATGAAGCAGAATCTCTTTTAAACAACTATGGTTATACTATTAAAGATTCAAATATAATGGATATAGGTTGTTATGCTGGTATACAATGTTATGCTGCGGCAGAATTAGGGGCTAAATCAGCTAAAGGAATAGATATACCTGAATATTTTACATTACAAACGACTGGAAAAGATATAAATAATAATAGTGATATTGAAGAACATTCAAATTTATATACCCAAAAAAGAAAAGAAGCTTCAACTGCTTTTTCTCCTGAAATATTATCTAAAGTGTCTTTTGAAGACCTTTCAGTACATGATTTAAAAGAAAAAGAAAAATATGATATTATTTTTAGTTGGGAAACTTTAGAACATATTATTGATAATGAAAAAGGATTTAAAAATATATATGATGCTTTAGTACCTGGGGGTATTAGTTTACATACCTACAATCCATTTTTCTCTATAACAGGGGGACATAGTTTATGTACTACTAATGCACCTTGGGGGCATGCTAGAATGACTGTTGATGATTTTGAAAAATATACAAAAGAAAATTTACCCCAAGATGTACCAGATGATTTTTTAGAAATAAGTTTAAACTTTTTTACTCAAAATCTTAATAGAATGACTCAACGTGATTTAAAACAAATCCTTGTTAATAATGGTTTTTCTATATTAGAATTTATACCTCATGTTAATTATAATTTATTAAAAAATATCAATAACGAAATATTCTATCAAATAAAACAATTATACCCAACAGTCACACTAACAGATTTAATTTGTGATTATGTAACTATTTTAATTAAAAAACCAGAATAATGAATTTAAAATTACCCGATTTAAAACAATATAAAACCTCAAATAGAGTATATATTTTAGCTTCAGGACCTTCTGTTTTAGATATAACAAAAAAACAATGGGAAGAAATTAGTAAATATGATACAATAGGTTTTAATCATTGGTATACCCATGATTTTGAACCTACTTTTTATGATTTATCTTATCTTACTCATGAAAATCATTTTGATTCTCCTGAAAATGATATGTTAATTCAAGCTTTATCAAAATGTAAAAATTCTAAATTTATAGTAAATCATATTAATAAAGATAAATATTCACAATTATTAGATAAAGTTGATTACACTCTTAATCATTTAAATCATTTTGATTTTTTAAATAATATACCTGATGTAGATAAAAATGAATTAGGAAAACATGCTACATATTGGAGTGACAAATTATTTGATCACTTTAAAGTTAGAAAAGGTAGTATAAAACCTAATGATAATTTTTTCTTTAAAAGTAGAGGACAATTATTTGTTTCATTACAATTAGCCCATTATTTAGGTTATAATGATATTAGATTTATAGGAGTAGATTTAACAAGTGAAGATAAATTTCAAGATTTAATATCATCATCCCCATCATCATCTAGAAGTGTAGGTAAAGGAGGAGAAGTTATGCAAGATAGAGTAAATGCACTTAATGATGCTAAAAATCCTAATAAATCACATAGTACAACACAAGGTACTAAAGATAAAGATTATATGGGCATTCATGATTTAATATCTTTATATGATCAAAAATATTTTTATGAAGAAGGAATAAAATTAACAACATCAAACCCCAATTCATTATTAGTTAAATCAGGTATTCAACATTTAGGGGTATTAGAAGAATTAAATATGCCTAAAATAACATTTTGTATACCAAGTAAAACAAACTTACGTTATTTAAAAGCATGTATACCTTCAATTCGTGAAAACGCATATCGTAATGATCACGATATAATAGTATTTGTTGACAGTGATGAAGATGGTACTGTTGAATGGTTAGAAGAAGTAAAAGACAAATATAATTTACAATACTATGTAAATCCTAAATTAGGAGAAGAATTATATGGTATTGGAATGGCATATGATTTTTGTATTGAAAAATCAACTACAGATATTTTTATGATATTCCATGCTGATATGATGTTAGGTAAAAATGCTGATTTAAATGCTTATAACAGATTAAAACATAAAACAGTTGTATGTTCAACTCGTGTTGAACCACCAATTCACCCTAATGCAGGTGAAAAAACATTACTTGATTTTGGAATGTGGCCTGAAGAATTTAAAAAAGAAGAATTTAATAATTATGTTGAATCACAACTAAATGAAACAAAAACCACAGAAGGCATATTTGCACCTTGGATGATGTATAAAGATGAATTTTTAGCTTTAGGGGGACACGATCCTAGAATGCATTCATGTAGGGAAGATTCAGATGTATTTAATAGAATGTATTTAGATGGTTTTAAATTTATTCAACCTTGGAATAGTTTAGTTTACCATTTAACAGGTAGGGGCGCAGGCAGCTTTGATGGTGATAAAGAACGTCATGAACAATGGAAAAAGGATATGAATGCGTCTACATTAGAGTTTATTCGTAAATGGGGTTCAAACGTTAATCATACACCCTTAATGAAACCAATAGTATCTCCTGTTTATAAAAAATCAGTAGTTATAAATAATTCAAATCCCGAATTAGAAACCGCCTTAGAACCTTGGTTTAATGGTGGAAAAGATATAATAGTTGAAATTAATGGAAATTTATTTAA
>Ga0181394_1001478_pt1 | contig 10097 bp, 8 predicted proteins | sample 17SPOviralmetaG_FD_130123 | JGI IMG/M metagenome (GOLD analysis project Ga0181394, IMG submission 130123) | Marine viral communities from the oligotrophic San Pedro Time Series (SPOT) site, San Pedro Channel, CA, USA - 17 SPOT_SRF_2010-11-23 | ecosystem: Environmental > Aquatic > Marine > Strait...
AAGTGCAAAAGATGGAGTTGCATTTCCAGCCCTTACATCATTTAAAATACCTTGTAAATCAGGTATCTTTTCTTTAGCTGCAAAATCAGATTGTGGATCATTTAATTTTCTTTTTATCAACTCAAGCTGTCTAGTTAGCAAAGTGTCTTCAGGTCTTTCTAAACTTAAAAACGCATCTTCAGAATCAATCCAACCTTTTTGTTTTCTTACATCATTACCCATAGGGTCTGTTTTAGACTCTAAAGATCCAAGTTCTTCATAATCTTTTTTAAATTTTTGAAATCCTTCGTCTTTAGCTTGTGTTAAATTATCGAATGCATCAGCTGCAGCATCAGCAGATCCTGATGAGTTTGGGTTTTTAAATGCTTTTTGCGCTTCTTCTGCAACCCCTACTCTAGCAGCAGTTTTACCGCCAAAAGATCTAACAATAGGGTCTCTTATAACTCCTAGTGGGTCTGATAGAGTGTCCTTAAGGTTAGGTAAAGCATTTTGTACCATGGACCCCGGTTTTTGCAAAGCCCATGCGGCAAACTTACCAGCAGCAGGAATAGCAGCACCTCCAGCCCCTCCTAATCCAAATGAAGCTGCACTCTGCATATAATTAAATTCTCTATTAGGATCAAGTTGGTTTTGAATACCAGTTTGTAAGCCAAAATCATAACCTCCTGTATAAAGAGCACCAAGACCAGCCGATCTTCTTACAGTTGATTTACCGGCTTGTTTAACAACAGCATTAGCTTCTTCTAAACTTAACCCTTGTTTAAGTAGTTTCTTTTTTAAACTTAGTTTCGATTTATCAGCAATAGCTTTTTGACCTGCAATAAATTTTGCGGCATCGTCTTGAGTTCTTGGACCAGTAAAATTAGCAGTTTTTTTTGCATATTTTTTTAAAGCCTTAGAATCTTTGCGGTCAAAAGGTAAATCTTTAATTTTTTCTTCAATTATATTTTTTTGTTTGTCGTTGTTAACAATAGCTGTTTTTTTACCACTTATGTTTGAAATCCTTTCCGTCCCGTCACTGTTAACTCTTTTAGTCTTTTTAGTAAGAGCAGCCATTATTCCTTTTCTAGTTGCTGCTTTTTGAGCCGGAGCCATTAAAAACTTACCACCCATCCAAGTTGTGGGGTCATAAAGAACGTGCCAAGCATCTTTCATTTGTTCAAAACCATCTCTTGAACCTTCACCGGTTATTTTAGTTTTTTCGTAAGTTTCAAAAAGATTTTTAGCAACATCTTTTTCTTCATCACTCATTTTAGAAAGCTCAAGAGCAGTCTGACCCATTTGTAAAACATTAAGAGTAGTAGCATTCCAATATTCAAAGTTCTTCTCTTTTAAAGCTTTAAGGTCATCTTCACTACCAATCCAATTACCAGATCTATCATACATTGAATCTACATTACCAGTCCTTGGTCTGTTTTCTTCTTTTGAATAATAAGATATAAGATTTTTGTTGTAACTTTCATATTTATTTAAATTATCAAATATTAAATCACCACCTGATAACCCAGTGTCACCAAACTTTGTTTCGTTTTGAATTCTTTTATTAAAATATGCAATTGCTTCTTCATCTTTTTGTTCTATAGCTGCAGATTTTTTTCTAAAAAGAAGTTCTGTGTTTTCAAGATCATTTACTTTTTTTTGAAAATAGTTAATAGCCTCTTCATCTTCTTGATTTTTAGCAGCTTCAAGTTTAGCCCTGTATTGGTCTATTGTGTATTCAGCCATTTTTACTCCTTATGTAACATCTTTAAATCTTTCTTCAATGCTTTCGTCAGTTGAGGAATTATTGTCATCACTAAATGATTTTTTAGTACTATAAGCACCGGCATCTTCCATCATGTTATAAATATTACCCATCATATTTTGCCAAGAGTCGCTTGGTCTATATGTTCCATCCATAACACCAAGCCAATATTGACCACTTCTAGTCATACCAGCTATAGCTTCTAAATCTACTTCTGCACCAGCAAGTTTCATTTCTGTAACGTCAGAGCTTGAGTCTTTGTAGTTTGTATAACGTGTCATAGTATCATACATTTCTTTCATATTATAAGCCGCACCAGTATCACGTCTTAATTTTGAAGTAGTTAACTCCAACATACCCATATAATAAGCTTGTTGAAGTGGGTTAGCACGATACTCTCTTGAAATAAAAGACCTTAATGCGCCATAATCCATTTCATTTCCAGTTGCAATGCTTTCCCATTGTGCTGTCCACTTGTTTACTTGAGCCATAGCTTTTGGGTTTTCTTGAATAGCCTTAAGCTTTGCTAGTCCTCTAGCACCCTCTGCTAATTGATAAGCAGATTTCTTTTCAGCTTCTTTAAATTCTGGAAAAGAAACTACACCTGTATCAGAAACATACGTTGCAAAAGGTATTTTCTTTTTATACAATTCACCTTCAGAGTTTCTATTATTGTTTGCGTTTTGAACTTTAGCTCTTTCGTTAAAAGCATCTTCTTCTGACATTGTACCTGCTTCAACTTTTGAATCAATATCATCAATTAATTTTTCATACTCAGCATCTGTATCAGAATCATATCTTTTTCCGTCCATTTTAAATGGATCAGGTCCGGCATCACTAGCGTTAACTTTACTAGCGTGCAAAATAGACCCAAAACCTTCAGATTTATAATCTTTTAAAGGTACAAATTTACCATTTGGCATTTGGACTTCACGACCATTGGCTCCATCTCTAGCATTAAGAGTTCTTTCATTGCCCATTTCATCTTGAACCCTTATGTCGTATGTAGATTGGGGAGTAGTTGAACCACCAATACCAGCAGATTCCCATTTATTTATTTGATCATCTATAGCTTGGATTAATTCTTTATCTTTAGGGTCTGAAGATGCCATTAATTCTGCTTTCTTATTTTGTAAAAACTCTAAACCTTCATAATATTTTTCAGGGTCAGATTTATCTACACCAGAATAATCAAGCATCTTTTTCATTATCATTTCAGCCTTGTCAAAATCTTTGGCTTTTAAAGCCTGAGAATGTTGAAGTTTATATTCAGACATGTTATCAGCATATTTCTTAGCTTCAGCGCCTTTAGCAGACTCTGTAGCCATATCGGCTTCAATACCTGCCCAAGCAAAAGCCGCAGCTTTACCTGAAGAAAGACCAAACACTCGACCACCTACATATTTTACAAAAGCTCTAAGTAGTGATTTATTATCAACTCCAAATATATCTTTCAAACCTCCAAAAAGTTCTGAAAGTTTAGACTCAGTTTCTTCTTGACTATCACCATTTGCTTGAGATTTATTTATTTCCTCATCTACTATAGCTCTAATAGTAGGATCGTGGCGGTCTAAAGCTTGACTAGCTACTTCAACCTCTGCTTGTTCTTTTTCAATTTTCTGAGGAGTTACTTCGTAGTTTTGCTGCTCATCCATCATTTCTAAAGTTTCTTTAGGAACCTCTGGGTCTCCAGCAGCTATAGCTTGCTCGTCAATTGCAATATCTTGATCTAAAGCTTCAGCCTCTAGTTGGTTATTAAGTTGACCTGAACCTGCCTGCTGGTCTATTAGCGATGCATCTAATTCTTCAGGAGATGGTAGGTTAAAACCTAATTCTCCTGAACCTGCTTGTTGGTCTATTAACGCATCATCTTCTGTAAATCCATATCTATTTTTGTAAATATCATCAAGTATAAGAGCTTCATCATCTTCCGCTACTTTACGAGCATTCACTGCATTAATATCGTGGACACCTTCTGGGTCTAAATTAACACGCTTAAAACCAAATATACCACTATCGCCTCCCTTAGAATATTTTTGAGTATTTTCTGCATTATCAGCAAAACCGATAGTACTCATCATTGGGTCCCAAAAATCAAAAACACCTGTCAAATTGTCATTATTTTTTTGTTTAATATCATCAATTACATCTTGGCTAGAGTAGTCCACATCGGGGTAATATTTTGATGTCATAGCCTGATTAGGATACAATTTTCTTAAATCTTCAAATCTTTGATAATTGTCTGCGTTACCTTTTTCTCTAATTTTTTTAGCTAAATCCATATTACCATCTGCCAGAGCTTCATCATATTCGCTAATTTCTGTTGCAGACATTAATGCATCGTCTTGTCCTTCAAAAGTTTCACCATCTAGCATAGACATAAGAGGATCAAGCTCTGGATCTAATTCTTGATACAAAGCGTTCATTCCTGTTGGCTTTGGTTGTTCAAAACCTGTTTCATGACCAAATCTGTTTTTTGGAGGAACTCTATTTGCCAAGAAATTTGCAGCCTCTGTAGGATTCATACTGAAATAAGCATCTCTTTCTTCAATAGTAGATGTCTCAAGAAACTTTTCTTCTTCAGGAGACTCTACATAATATTCTTCACCGTCCGATATTGGTAAATAATAAGGCTTAAAATTAGCTTTTGCAGAATTTTCTTCGATAAAACTTTTAGTAGCACTTCCTCTAACATTTTTGTTTTTTTCAATAACAGCATTCCAACGTGGTTGCATAGCTGGTTGAGAATCCATTGTTTTGTTTAACGCACTAGCTCCAACCAAACTTGACCCAGAGAAGTCCATGTCTTCTACTTTTATTTTAGGATCTCCAGCTTCTTTATCTCTATTATTTGCTAAATTTACTTTTAAACCTTTATCAGTAGCAAAAGAAAGATTATCTAAGTTATTAGTATCATCTGATATAAATTGACCTAGGCTTCCTAAATTAGATAGAACACCTGTTTTATTTTTAAGATAGTTACTTTTATTTCCAAGAATTCTTCTTTTTTTCTCTCTTAACGTCTCAGCCATATTAGCTCCTTATTTCTTAAAGATAGATTTCAGCGCCATAGCTCCGATTATAACAGGCAACACTGGAGCCATAGCAGCCCCTGCAGCAGCCATTCCACCACCTTTACCAGCAGTAGTAGCAGCTGTAGTAGCAGCTGTAGTTGCACCACCACCTATTGTATTACCGGCTGCAGTTTGTAAATACGACATTGGTCCTGCTGACATAGCCCCTTGAGTAAAAGCAGGTGCCGATTTAGCTCCAAGACCTGCTAGTTTTGCCTCAAGCATTCCAGCACCTTTATCTACTCCATAATTTAAACCCTTATCCATAGCTACACCTATAGCTTGTTCTTTTACAGATGGGTCTTGTTCTGCCATTGCAGCCGCTTGAACAGCAGGCAATTGTGGTATCCCAGCTTCCATAGCACCCCCACTATTTGACATAGCAGGTGCAAATGGGTTATATCCTTGACCCCTATATGAATCCATTGGCATTACTTACCTCCACTTTGCGTAGTCGTACTCTGTTTGTCCATACCAGTACCAAAGATACTAGCAAGTTGAGAGAGACCTTTGTAAGCTGCATCTGCCTCATTCTGTGCCTGCTGTTGCTGTCCGGCTCCAATTTGAGCCATTGTGTTAGCACCAGTACCTTGGGCACCTAGGGCATTTTGCATGTTAGAGAAGTTCTGTTGTTGCGCCATTTGATCAATTTGACCAAACTTTCCAGCTAGATCATTAGCAATTGATTGTTGGTTAAGCATTTGTCTAGACCCTCCAAGACCTCCAGCTCTCCCTGCGTTAGCTGCATTAATACCTAAAGCTTGCATTGCACTTTGTTTAGCTCCTGTACCCATACCTGATAAGTCTACACCTTTATTAGCTGTATTCATTAAAGACTGTTCTAAGTTAGTCTGATTGCCAGCAGCAGCTAGTCCAGCCTTTTGTGCGTCTATTTGTGTTTGATTTTGACCTGCTACAGCTCCTAATTGCCCTGAGTCATAAAGACTTTGACCAGTGTTTAACATCTTAGTAATCTGTGGTTTAAACTCTGGAGCATACCCAGAGACAGTTGTCGATGTTTGTTTATCACCGCCACCACCACAGTAGGAGACTACAGTAGAGTCAACATAGCTAACTTCACCTGTTTGTATCACATCGCTGGTGCTCATATCAATTGTAACACCATTATAAATTTTAACTTTAGACATCTATATTCTCCTTTAAGCTTTTACGCATTGTCGTATACCTCTCTTTCCATCCTACAGTATTTAGTTGTTTTATAAAACCCCTACGCCCTGTAAATTCTAATACATCTATGTTATCGTATTGTTTAACCATCTCTTCAAACTTAGTTATCAACTCTGGCATATCATCGTACATATTGGACCCACCGAGGGTTATTATGTGAAGTGCAACAAAGTTGTTGTAATACATAACTCTTGTTGAAGCTATGCCGATCCAATGGTTTCCTTTTTGGACCTCCCATATTTGGAACATATGGGGCTCACTGACAGCCTTAGATGTTATCTGTGCAGCTGTCCATTCACCACTAGAGTGCTCTAGGGCTTTATCAAATTCTTCTTTTATATCGTTGTAGCGAAGCAATATATCCTCACCTTCTATTTGCCTTATATTAAGCACCAATGTTCCTCCATTCATCTGCAAAATCTACATTTTCATACTCATCAAACCATGGTCCACCTACAGTCCAATGTACATTTTTTACATCTTTTGGTGGATTATCGTACTCTCCAACTAGCCAATTCCAACGAACATCTAATTTACCAATCTCGTTGTCTTTTAGAAATTTAAATTGATGCAAATCTTCTGCACTAGCAGTGTTGACAAAAGTATCTGTAACTATTTTATTTGACTTGTGATCACAATTCCAAACAACAAACGATGACCAATTTTTTCTTGGGTAATTATATTGTTTAGCCCCTAAATATTTGTATTTATTTTTTGGTGTGTAATTGTGTTTAACTAGATAAACTGGTTTATCGTTTATTTCTTGTAAAACTTCTCCAATATCTACCCTCAACATCATATCACAATCAAAATATATTGATACTCCTTTGTATTCAGATAAATAGGGCACTAAAAATCTAGTAAATGAAAACTCATTAGACTGTCTAGTGTCTATTTCTCTTTTGTACATTGGTAAATTTCTAATATCTAAAGGGACAATATCAAAAGGCACTGTAGATTTATTCATAATAGATTGAATCAAAGTATGAAAAGCAATTGCTTCTTTAGGGTCATACCCTATAAATATTTTTACTCGTTCCATCTAGTTATCTCGTATAACTTAAACATTGTTGCTACATCATCTTCAAACACTATACTTGCGATAACCACCGGCACACTTCTAGAACCTATTTGATTTATATCTTGGTGCCTAAGCCTAAAATCCTCTGGATTAGAATCTATTTTACTTTTGGTGTCAGAAGTACAGGGTTCTGGGAGACTGTAGTAAGTAGCTACTGCTTCTAACATAGAAGAGTTTTCTAGGTAAAAATATAATTCTTCTTCTCCGCCATCTACCCAACTTCGACCTACCCATATATTTACTGAAGGGCACAAATCATAATCGCTGTAATCATTACCAGTAGTAAGGTGGGCAATAAGGGTTCGATATTGTTTTGAGGATTCATAATTTTTAATTTTAGTAACACCGTCTTTAGTTATTAAAGCTTCCCAATTAAACAACGGGTCTCCTCTTTTTGCCTTATACTCTATAGATTGACCGATTGCTGTACTCTCTACAGTAGCAAAAGAAGATGGAGATGTATGTGATAAAGTACCTTGCTCAAAAACTTGACCTTTGTTGTATAAAGACCTACCTTTTTGTGTTATTACTGAATTGTTTTTGTCTTTGTAAAAACAATACATTTTTAATATAGTGGGATTGTTATTAATAAATTTAATAGCCCCTAAGACTAAATATTGACCAGAGTAACTAGTGTACATACTTATGTTTTCAGGTGTACTTAGTTCAGTCTCTATTTCATCATTTATAGGGTAAGGTAAAGAGTAGTAAGAGGCTACTTGTTTAAGAACTTCTGGATTATCTACTCTAAAATAAAGGTCATAATTTTCATTATCAATAACACCCTTACCCCACCACAAAGTAACACTAGGGCATAAATTATAACCAGATAAAGATTCTCCAGAATCCACATTTGTATTCCATTTTCTTGCTTCTTTGGTAGAAGTGTAAGTTTTAACTTTCCCGTCTTGGTGTTTAACAAACGGTGATATTGGGTCATTATTAGACACAGGTACGTAGTTAAATTTATCTTCTGGGTCAAAGTCAGTGTTACTAAAATAAGATTGCTCTTTATAAACTTCCCCATTATTAAAATAAACTATTTCTCTAGCCATTAATCATACCTCGAAGAATCTGCAATAATAAAAGCGTTGTTTTGTAAATTAATTGTCTTATCTGAGTAAGGTCTGTTTCCAGAGGTATACCCCCCACTTCCACTTCCAAACCAACCTCCTGAATCATAATGCTCTTGGTACCAATATCCGGCTTGGTAATTAGTCCAACCAGCATCAAAATTACCACTTCTTAACCTAAAAGCAGCTCTGTACATTACCCACCACCATGCTGTTGACCAATGTTCTTGACAACCACTTTGTGGGTAAGGGTGGTTAGAACATTTATAACCATTAATTACTCTGCTGTAAACAGCTTGTGCTAGTGAAGGGCATGAAAACATAGCGTTAGTAGTGTTAGCAGCCGAGTCTGCTACAGTGTTATACCTATTACTGCTTCTAAAATCATGGTCGTTTGAAGATGATTGCCAAGAAGCATTGTTAGTAGTTCCCGGATACCCACTAGAATTTGTAGGGTCTGAGGGAGATACTATACTTCCTCCACCTGTAATAGCTAACGGTTGTCTTCTACTATCGAATGTTTTTGTAGTCCCATCACTTTTAAAAACGATCATACCGTGTGTGTCTGAATTAGTAGGTACGTCATCTGCGTTAACAAAACAATAAAGATCTGGTATGTTAGAGGTAGAAGTACCGCTAGACATTACATGGAATGTCCAAGTAGTGCCACTAACAGATTGTTTTATTAAACCATGCCAACGAGAATAATCATTAGGTTTTATAAACGCCACCGGTGTTCCACTGCAACTTATGTTGTAATAACATATAGTGTTTCCATCGAGCGCATCATTTGAACCTCCGTAATTAGGAAAATCTCCATATCCCGGATAACTGTTTGTATGGGTTGCTTTACCAATAAAATGTAAATTTTCTATGGTGTCATTTATGATTACTTTGCCCGAATCATTCTTTGCTTCAAACCCGTAAGCCATAATTAACTCCTATGCGTCTTGTGCTAATACATGTATTATACACTGTGATGAAGACAATCCTGATTGAGGTGCCACACTAACTGTAGTACCGCTTACAGTAACATTAGGGGCATAATCTTCTTGAGAACTAGGAGGTACATTAACTAATTGCCTTTGAGCTATTATGGTCATTCCTGAAGCTTCTGAGTAAGAATTACTTACAGAAGCGTTAGCATTAACTGTAAATTGATCTAATGTTTGCCATGTAACGTCTGCTGTAGAAAACCCTAATGATCCATCTGATTTAAAAACACTAAGACCATAACTCATGACAAATTACCTAATTTAACTCTTAATGTAGAACCGTTAAAAACTTTAATTGTATCATCTTCTATAACTAACCTACTACCAGAAGCAGCTGACTCAATAATAACAGTACCATCTTGCTTAACTCTAAATGGAGCTGAAGCAGGTGTGGCATGACCAGCGTATATTCTGTAAGTAGAATCTGCACCATCAAGGACACCAACATTGTTTCCAGTGCCGGCTGTAATTGTAGTACTACTGCTAATCTTAGCTCCTGTTACCGCATCATCCGCTATTATTGTTGTGTCAACATAAGTTCCGTAAGGAATAATAACCCAATTAGATGTTATGTCGTTTATTGTATGTCTAACAGCCAACCATACCGCAGACGCAGGTACAGCAGTTCCCGGATTTATAACTGTCCAAGTAACTCCCGAACCGGGTTTTGTAGGGGTACCTAGTGTTGATTCTAAACCTTTTGAAGTTGTATATTGTCTCTCCGATGAAGTAAAGCCTACATCTCCTGAAGTAGATTCCCAAGTGTAATCTGTTGGATCTCCAGAGGCGTAAACAGATTTAGATAAGTAATAACCTCTGTAAGCTAACAAATTACCACTAGCATCATAAGGCTCATACTGGAAAGTAGTAGCATCGCTTTGATTGGTTATACTTCCATTGGATAAATTAGCAAGAGCAGAAGCGTATGCTATATAAATATAA
>Ga0181394_1001480_pt1 | contig 10089 bp, 16 predicted proteins | sample 17SPOviralmetaG_FD_130123 | JGI IMG/M metagenome (GOLD analysis project Ga0181394, IMG submission 130123) | Marine viral communities from the oligotrophic San Pedro Time Series (SPOT) site, San Pedro Channel, CA, USA - 17 SPOT_SRF_2010-11-23 | ecosystem: Environmental > Aquatic > Marine > Strait...
AATCTTAAAAAAATTCCATTTATGCCTATGTGGCTTTCTTGTGAAGAAATATTACAGTATGAAAATTGTGATTTTTACCCTAATCCTTATTTATGTCCTTCTAGTTGTTATAATTTATGGAATGGTTTTGCTGTTGAAAAATATGATAATGAATATTGTAGTGATGATGATTTACAAGTTATTTTAAATCATATTAAATTAATTTGTGGTTGTGATTTAGAAGTTTATGAATATATGTTAGATTGGTTCGCTCATTTATTTTTATATCCTGAAGAAAAAATTGGTATTTTCCCTATATTTCAAGGAAATACTGGAACAGGAAAAAGTATGATTTTAGATATGATTAAAAATATGATTGGAAATGATAAATGTGGTTTTACAAATAATGCTAAAGATGAAATATTTGGTTCATTTAATCCTTTAATGAGTGGTAAGATATTTATGGAACTTGCTGAACTTGATTTTCTTGCTACTAAAGGTCTTGAAGGTAAATTTAAAAGTTTAATCACAGATAATACAATTAGTATAAATGATAAAGGCACTAAATTAAGACAAGAAATATCTTATCATAGATTTATTGCTACTACTAATAATGATATTCCTATTAAAATTACTTCTAATGATAGAAGAATATTATTAATAGAAGGTTCTGATGCTATGAAAGATAATATTGATTATTTTAATAAATTAGCTTCTTTAGTTAATGATAAAAAAGTTCAAAAAACATTTTATAACTTTTTAATTAATCGTGATAATGTTTTTATTACACCTGCTGAAGCTAAATCACGATTACCAATCACACAAGTTCAACAAGAATTAATTGAATATTTTACACCTGCTGAAGAATTATTCTTTAAAGAGTTTGTTAATAATTATTATGATCCAAATAAATCAATTATAAGAAAATCTGCTAAAAATTTATATAAAGAATATATTGAATATTGTGCTAATGCTGGATTAGAAGCTATGTCCCAAACTAAATTGGGTTTTAGATTAGGGAAAAAGTATAAAGATTGTATAAAAAAAACAAAAAATCCATATATTATTTATATAATTGATACTACACATTATCAAGTAAAAGATTTATTAGATAATACAAATTTATTAGTTGAAAGCGATAGTGATTAAATAAATCTAACTATGAATGTAATTTAATCAGATAATCAAGCATATACTTATAAATTATAAGACAATTACTTATTATATGATAAAATATATATAGTTTTAATAAATTTAGGTCAAAAAATTCTTATATATATTATATAAAAAAACAAAATATTTATGTATTATTTTCTATATTCATATTTAAATTTCAATTTAAAATAACTATCTAACTATCACAATTGTCTAATTATTAGTAAATATCATATAAATTAATTAACTTATTATGTTTATTTTTATGAAAATTATATTTAGCAATATTTCTATATATTTTTATAATTGACCATTTATCATTTATTTGATGCTCATATATATCAAACCAAGTTTTTCTAGCAAACCAATAAGCATAACTATTAATAATTTCTGTTTCACTATTTACATTTTCATTAAACATACTATTAAAATCACCTACCCAACCATACTCATCTACCGCCCATCGCTTAATCCATTTTATACAGCTAATAATTGTTTTATAATCTAATGTATAAGATTTATTATGTTTTTCTAAAATATTATAACAACTATTATTAAAATATTCTGGAATAAAACCCATATCTAAATAATCATCAAAATCATCTTCATCAGAAAAATATAACCAATTATCATCATTAATAATATTAATATATTCATTTAATAAACATTCAACAAAAATTTCATAAATATTATCATTAATATCATCTTGATTGGATGTAATACACAACATACTTAATGTGTCTTTAGTGAATTATATACAAATAAATAAAAATCAATTTTATCCGCCGAAAAAAAATATTTTATATAATATTTAAATCAAATACATAAATTAATAAATATTTAATCTTCATCTTCATCTTCATTTTCACTATCTTTATTTTCAAATATATAAACTTTACAATATGATCCATCAGGTTCATCAAAACTCCAATCTAAATTTTCTTGCGATAATATATTATCAAGTGCGTTTTGATTAAACTCTATATGACTAGAATTATATTCATCAGCACTTTTAATTAGTTTTTTTATATCAAATGTATCTTGTCCTAAATCAGCATAATTAATTTGTATCATACAACCATTAGAAGTGCATTCTACTCTTCCAAAACTAATCGCATGATTTTTATAAGATCCAGCATATACACAAATTCTTTCACTAAAAGCATTAATAATAAACTTTAAATCATCATTAGATAAAGAATTAGTAAGTTTAATTAGTTCTTCTGTTGTTCTCATATTTGTTTTATGGCGTTATTAAAAAAAAATGCAAAATCAATTTTATCCGCCGAAAAAAAATTTTTTTTATATTTTTTAAAAATATATATCAAAATCATAACTAATAAAAATTTAATTTCTTGAATAATGTTTTTTTTTATATTTTTCTGTTATACTCTTATAAGCACAATCACAAGCAGAATTATATCCCAATAATTTCCACCAGCTTCTTCCAATCATACCTCTTGCCTCACATTTTTTAGGACTACACCAATTAACATTTAATAATGTTTTAATAGGATACATTTTATAAATACGCTGTTCTCCTTCTTCAAATTTTTTTTTAAATAGAAAATAAATCTCATTCATATCAACTACTTCGTCTAATTCTTCTAACATTTTTGAATGTTTAATAGAATATTTTTTATCACCATTCATAATTTTTTTTTCAGGTTTTTCGTCTTGTTTAAATTTTTCCCAGTCAGTATAATACTCCTTCTCAATACACATATTAGATTTTTTATAGCACATAGGTATTTCTTCATAAGTTTTATATGTTAAATTCATATTATTATTCCAATAACGTTGATTACTAACTCTAACTGTATATTCTGTAAATTTTTCCATAATTTCATTTTGTATATCAACATTATTATTTATTTTTTCCATACAATTACAACAAATATATTGATCATCCCTTATTTGAAAACAATCTTCTTCAAAATCTTCCTCGTCAAGGTCAATTATACAATTTTTACAATTCCAACAATTATAAAATTCATGACCTGTTCTTAATAATGCTTCTTGATATTGATAAATATTATTATCAGCAGTTTTTAATTTTTCTTCAAGTTTTTTAATTTCGTTATTTTTTTCTTCTGTAATAGTTTGAATAATTTTAATTAACATATCGTTATTAAGACAGGATAAGGACATACTAGCTGTGTTTTTAGTGAGTTATATACAAATAAATAAAAATCAATTTTATCCGCCGAAAAAAAATTTTTTAATAAATATTTAAATTAAACTTTTTAGAAAAAAGTTTTATCAAAAATGTTTTGGACTAACCTTTTTCAAAAGGTTTTAATAAGCACTAATAATATTTTGTATAATATCTTGATTAAATTTTTCATCTAGTATTTTGATAATAGTTTTTTTTTGTTTATCAAAATTATTATATCTATTAAACAGATGGATTAACTTTTTATGTTTTTGTTGATTATTTTCTATTTTTTGTATATTTATTAACATTTTATGATATTTTATTGTATCTTCATCTTCAGGTGATACAGAACAATTTTCTTCAGAATATAAATAACAATATAAATTAATAATTTTTGCTTCTAAATGACTTATAAAATTCACATCAAACATATCAGTAAATATATTATTATCACCAGACATATCAAATGACATTTCTTTAATATGTGTAAGCATAAGGAATAATGTTCTTTTATCCATATCATAATCATAACCATGATAATGTAAAATATTACAAGTTTCAGTATTGAATAATTCTTGTAAAATAGTTTCTAATAAATCATGCCAAGTATTTTTTTTTATTTCATAGTAATCATTATCATTTAGATAATCACGGATTACTTCTTTTAATTTGTTATTATAAATTTGAATAATATGATCTTGGATATTTTCAATATCATAAGATGTTTCAGTTCTCATTTTGATATATCCTTTTAGGGCGTTGTAAAAAAAAAAGCAAAATCAATTTTAGAATGGAAAAATTTTATTTTGAACTGTTTGAAAATAATATATCAAAACTTGAACTAATAAAAAATATAATTTTTATAATGTAATAATATTAAATATTTTAATTATTTATTTATTTAAGTTAAGTGAGTAAGATATTTTATTATCTGCTAATTTTAAATATTTATTATTTTTTGTTTTCCACCTATCACCAATAATTTCATATCTACCTGTTTCCTTATTAAAATTTAAATACCCATAAACATCTTTAAAATTTTCATGATATTCACAAGTAGGAACAGGTTTATTTTTTTCTACCTTACCAGCATATCTTCCATATTCAGTAATATACGCTTTATGAGTTTTTCCTTGCTTGTTAGTGTAATCACCAATTTCTACATAATATGATATTTTAATATTAGCATTAACAGATACAAGATAATCATAAATTAAATCTTCATTTTTAGTTGCTAATATAAAATTAAAAGAATTCCAAAATGCTAGTTCATATTTCTCCTTATCCTTCTTCATAAAATTATAATTTTTTTTAATAGAAGCATTTTCAATAGTTAGGTCTTCAATAGATTTATTATTATTGGTAGGCATATTGTTTGTTTTAGTGAGTTATATACAAATAAATAAAAATCAATTTTATCCGCCGAAAAAAAATTTTTTAATAAATATTTAAATCATACTTTTTAGGAAAAAGTAATATCAAAAAGTATATAAAAATTTAATCTTCGTCATCATCACTACAGTCATTTTCTATACCACCACAACATAAACATTTTTTACATAAAGGACATAATTTTTTACCTTGTAATTTATGATAACATTCTAAACATAAATGATGATTACATTTTGTTTTATAATCACCTGATAAACTATCATAACAAACAGAACACTCAATATTAGTAGGAAACAATTTTCTAACTAATTGATTTTCTTCATATTTTTCATATCTACATATTTCGTTAGAATGTTTATCATAATAATATGAATTATTTATATATTTTACAATTAATTCTTTTAGTGTTTTACTTTCAAAATAATCATAATCTAAATATTCATTATGATAAGGTTCTGGTTTATAAAATATGTCATTAATTATAACAAACCCCAAAACCCAACTACCAGAACCCAAATGAATAAATCTAAAACAAAAATAACAATAATCAAGTTTTAATCTAGGACTTCTATATTTAAATGGGGTATTAGTATGTTTAAGTTCAAACTTTTCTTTTTCTTTAGTGATTATTTTAACCATATTATCAATATCCTCTTTATTGAAATCTTTGATTTTATAAACTTCCATAGGTTTATTAAAAAAAAAAGAAAAATCAATTTTGAAAAAATTTTTTAAGTAAATATTTAAAATAAAAAAACTAATATAATATATGTGTGATTTATCACGATGTCCTACTTTTGAAGTGAATAATGAATATTATACACAAAAAGATATGTGGAAAAATATAAGTCATTTAATACCAAAAGATAAAGTAATTTGGGAAAGTTGTATGCTAAATAGTCCTTCAAAATCTATGGAATATTGGAAAGAATTAGGTTATAAAGTTGTAGGTGATACAAAATCAGATATGTTAAATTGTAAAATTCCAGAATATGATATATGTATAACAAATCCACCGTTTGAAACAAAATTAAAAACAGCAATATTAAAAAAATTAGTAGAACTAGATAAACCATTTATAATTGTAATGAATACAACAAATTTATTTACAAATTATATGAGAACAATTTTTGGTGAAAAAATCAAGGATTTACAAATTGTAATTCCACACGGAAAAATTTGTTTTGAAGAATATGACGATAAAAAAAAAATCATGATTAATTGTAAAAGACAACCTGCGTTTTATTGTAGTTATGTATGTTATAAAATGAATATACCTAATGAAAACCTCTGGTTAAAAAATTAAATTTTTTAATAATTTATTATAACATTTTTACTTTAAATTATATTCACACTTTCTACAAATAGAATATTTCTTATTTTTATAAAAAGGTAGTGGATTATCAAACCATTTAACATTCTTTTTTTTTTTATCACATACTTCACAATATGAAAATCTATTTTTTTCTATACATAGATAATTATTTAAAATATCTTTAATATTTATATTATTTGATGCTTGAATATCCATATTAGTTTATTTTATTGACTTAATTTAAAATAAAAAAAAATCAATTTTAAAAAAATTTTTTAAGTAAATATTTATGTTATAAAATGAATATACCTAATGAAAACCTCTGGTTAAAAAATTAAATTTTTTGTAATGTTTTAATATAATTTAAGTGTGGTTCAGCTTTTTTTATGATTTTTTGATGTTGTGTATAAAAATCAAGTTCTTCACGATTTTTAGGTTTATATGTATGTGGTTTATATGTGATAATAAAATCATGAATATCATATAATTTTTTAGCAAATTTACTTATTTTACAAAAATCTTCATAATCTTCTTCACTAACATTATATTTAAAATTTTTCTTCCAATAAATAATTTTAACCCTTTTCTTTTCTTTTTCTTTCATATATATTTTTTGTTCTTCTTGATTATCAAAATATTTATCTAATTTACAACAATATAATTTTGATGGCATATTTACTATTATATATTAATATAAAATATTTTTTAAATAATTTATTTATATATATAAATAAACTTTAAAAATACTTTTTAGAAAAAAGTAAAATCAAAAAGATAGTAGTTTAAATCAAACATTTTTGATTAGTATAATTATTTAGTTTTAAAAACATGGATCAAAGGTGCTATTTCTTGTTGGAAATAGTCATTCTTAACTTTTTTTTTAATTTCAGGATTAAACCCGTGTGCCTTATCAATTTGATCTAACATAACATTAAGTAATTCAATTTCTTCAAGAATGTATTTCATCGTGATTTTCTTTTTTTTCTTTTTCATCATATACCTTTTTATAATATAAACATTTTAAATGTTTTAAAGATTTTGTATGTTTTAAATAATTTTCATTTTTCATTATCTTATTACAAATTTTACATAAAATAGGTTTATTTTTTAATAATTTAGTAGCTGGATTAAAAGAACAACAAACATTTAATAAATATTTTTTTTTATTATACCTTTCTTTACTAATCCATAATTGTTCGTAAGCTTGTAATTGTAATTTATTATTATATTTATCTATATTATGAATTTTATATACTTTTAAACAAAAAATCAAAAAATCATTAGTTCCATATTTATCAAAATAATCATATATTCTGTAGTGTGATTTATATATACCTGATTTATAATATTTATATTGTAATTTATGTTTTTGTAGTCTTTTTTGTAATGTTTTAAATGTAGAACCTATATATACAATATTAGTATTATATTTATATACAATTTTATATACAATTCCACAAATATACATATATATATAAATTATAAATATCTTTTTAAATCATAAACATAAACTTATAAAAAAAAAACTTATATAAATAGAAAAAAATATTTTTTTATTTTTCTTCAACTTCAATTTGATTTACAATTTTGGTTTGTAAGTTTTCTAAAGTTTGTGATTTATTTTCTACTTCTTTTTTGCCATCTTCATATCCTAATTTATATGCTTTATAATATTGAGGACATATATCTTCTCCATTATTAGAAACAAAATCATTACCGCTAATTTTACACTTTTTAATCATTATATTTTATAATATATTTAAAATTTAATTTAAAAATCTCATAGGTAATTCTTTTGAATTTAATTCGTCCTCAATTAAATCAGTTTTTTCAGGGTGTTCTTTTTCAACATCTTTATTCAATCTGACTTTTCGTTTTTTATTTTTTGTGATTATTTTTTTTACTATTAATTTCATATATATTTATAAATTAAAAAAGTTTAAATCATACTTTTTAAAAAAAGTAATATCAAAAATGTTTGATTTAAACTTTTTAAAGTTTGTTTAAATCAAAATATACCATAACTGTAATTAATACAATCAATAATAAAATTTAGTCTTTTTAATTTTAAGACTTTAACATTTTCATTTAATGTATTATCATTTTGTATATGATTTCTTTTACTTATATAAAAGTCTAATTGAATTTTAGCAAAATCATATTCTTCAGGATAAACCCATGAATAATAAAAAGACATATAACTTTATCAAATAAAATTATTTAAATCAAAATTATTTTTAACATATATTTTATTATTTTTTATTCCTTTTAAATTTTGAAACATACTTGATTTAATACCTTTTTCTATTTTAGGATTTCTATTTCCAATTTTATTTTGTATTTGTGATTTAGATTTTATAGGTTCAATTAATTTAGTTATTTGACTATAATCCATTATATATATAATATTATATTTTAAACTTTTAAAAAAAGTTTTATCAAAAATGTTTTGCCTTTGCTTTTACAAAAGCATATTAATCTAATTTATGATAAATAGTTTCTGCGGTTGATTTAGAATGTAGCATATCTTTACCTAATTCTTTTTTTTCTTTTAAAGTCATATCCGTATCGTTATATTTATGACTAATATATATACTTCTTAATAAACTAGTAGAAACAGTTTTACCTTTATAATTTTCAAATAAACTATTTAAATTTTTAGTTATACCATTAGCAGTCATGGGTGTATTATCTTTAACATTAATTAATAAATAATCACTATTAGTAATATCTAACCAATCTTTGATTAATTTTTTTAAAACACGATCTTTAAATTCTATGATTTTTTCACCACTATATTTTTTTGTTTTATATTCATTTAATTTAAAATATGATTTACTTTTATTTAAAATCAAATAATTTTTATCAGGATCGGTTTTAGTATCTTTTGATAAAACTTTCATTTCAGCAAAATCATTTCTAATCACAGGGAATGCAACACCTGAATATAAATATAAAAGTAAATATTGCTGAATTAATATTTTTTGTTTATTAGTTAATTTATTAGGGTCTGCTTCTAAATAAGGTTTAGTATCTTTTTTTAAAGTTTTTAAAAGTTTTAATATATCATTATAATCAAGCCAATTTTCATTTTGTTGTTTTGATTTTTCTTGATTTTCATAATTATCCATAATATTTTCTTGTAAATTTTTGATTTTATTATTATATTTTTCTAAAACTTTTTCAAAATCTTTATGATTTTGTATAGCGACAACAACAGCAACTAAATAATTTTTTAATGTTGATTTAGCTTTTTGATTTAAAGCATCTAATACTTTATCATAATTTTTAAGAAAATCAAGATTTTTAATTTCCCTATGACCGTTGATTAATTTATGTAAAATATGTAAATTAGCAATATAAGTTTTAATACTTACATCACTAGCATTTGGTTTATTTTGTTTTATGATTTTTTGTAAATCCATTATATATTTATATTATATTTTTATTTTTAGATTTTTTATATAAATAATCAATTTTTATTTATAATTTCAAGTTGATTAAAATTTTTAAATATTCTTTTATTTTTAGGAAGTTGTAAATTAACAAACATAAAATTATGTGGTTCATCAAAAACATAGTCGTATAACAATTCTGCCTCTTTTAAATCAAGTGGTAAAAATTCATCAGCAAAAACTTCTTTTTCTTTTTGGGTGCTATCAAAAAACCATACTTGATTTAATTGTGATCTAATTTGTAAAGGAATACTTTTGATTTTTTGTGAAACTATAAAAGTCTGTAAAGAACTATATTTTCCTAAAATATGCCTACCATTAAAACATATTTTTTTGAAAATTCTCATACTTGCTTTATCACCATTAATCCAAGCAACAGCGTCATCAAGAAAAATAGCTACTCTATGAGGGTCATCTTCGCTTCCTTCATCTTTTTCATTTTCTATGATTTCTTCAATTATTCCAGCTAAATCATCATTATCACCAAGACTAATTAATTTTTCTTCAGGAAGTTTTAAATCCATAGTTAAACTTGGACTAATATAATATACACTATTAAATACATTATTATATAAATTACTTTCTTTAGTTCCATAAAGTAAAGTTTTTATTAAACTTGATTTTCCACTTGCTGG
>Ga0181394_1001485_pt1 | contig 10062 bp, 13 predicted proteins | sample 17SPOviralmetaG_FD_130123 | JGI IMG/M metagenome (GOLD analysis project Ga0181394, IMG submission 130123) | Marine viral communities from the oligotrophic San Pedro Time Series (SPOT) site, San Pedro Channel, CA, USA - 17 SPOT_SRF_2010-11-23 | ecosystem: Environmental > Aquatic > Marine > Strait...
ATGTTATTTTAGATGAAGCACAAAATGTATCACCAATGCAGGCAAAAACATTGATGACAAGAATATCACAAAACTGTAAGATGATAATACAGGGTGATATGTCGCAGTGTGATAAGTACAAAACAAACGGTGTTACTAATTATGAGAAGAGTGGATTTTACGATATCTGGTATAGACTAAAAGATGTCAAAGGTGTTGCACATATGAAGTTTAGTAGAGAAGACTGTGTTAGACATCCACTTGTAAAACGTATTCTTAAAACTTATGAAGATGAACATGAAATTAATTTATAAAAAAGCCTTTACTTTGTCACAGAAAAGGGCTAGATTCTAATATGATAAAATTAAAAAATGTAACACTTGAAGGACCTGACCTTGCTGGCAAAACGACATTAATGAGTCAAATACACAAGGCAACAAACAATAAATACAATATCATAGATAGATCGACAATGAGTGCTTTGGTCTATTCGACTTTTTATGATAGGCCTAACGTTAAGCTGCTAGAAAGACAACTCAGGAATGAACTAAACGATCTTAACAATAGAACTGTACTTCTAATCCCATCAATTGATGAGCTAGGAAGACGCTATAATGATCGAGGTGATGAAATACAGCGATGGGCAGATGTTATTTCAATCACAAATATCTATGAAGAATTACTTAAAAAGTTTGGTAAGTTTTCAACATTAAAAGTTATCAGATCAAAAAACCCACTGCAAAAAACACTAGATTATTTAGAAACATCAGGTGATGATATACCTAATGAAGTCATGCAAAATGCAGAAGCATCTAATGATGAAGCTTATCCAGTAAAATTTGAAGCTGATCTTGGTGCAGGTTTCATGACATCAATAAATGACGCATTTGATTTTGAGTCTGAAAAAGAATACTATACAAAAATATTGTCTAAGATGCTAACAACAATAACTAAAGAAACAATTGGTGATAATCCTTACGGATCTAGACAAGACCCTAAAACAACTAGACGTTATATTTACGCTGATGATACATGCATTGCACTATTTCATATGATGTACAGAGATGGTGAAAAAGATAAAAACGGCTTAATGATTGGTGGAAGGCTTAATTTTTATGCAACATTAAGATCATCTGATGTCACAAACATATTTGAACATGACTATAAATTTTTACAGTATCTTTGCGGTGAGTGTGGAAAAGCGATCGGATTAAAAGATTATGAAATACCAGAAGAAACAACGCTGTCAGTAACAATACATTCAGCACACATAATATAATGCCAGACTACAAAAATTATTTTATTGACATACTAAAACGGACAGAAAAAATGTCTACATGCGGTTCAACACAAGTTGGAAGTGTAATTGTAAGAGATGGTAGAATAATATCGACAGGCTGGAATGGTGTTCCTGCAGGAAAACAACATTGTGATCACATATACGAATGGGGCGCATTGCCACTAAATGGTGAAAATCATCAAGACTGGTCGCCTCTAAATGAATTACATGCAGAAGTTAATGCAATAGGTTATGCAGCACAAAACGGTGTCGTAACAAAAGACGCTGTGCTATACACTTCAGTTTCACCGTGCATAGACTGTGCTAAATTAATTGTTGCTGCAGGAATAAAAGAAGTCTGGTATATCGATGAATACAGAATTACAGACGGAATAAAATTTTTAAATGAAAATAAGATAGGTTGTAAGAAACTATGAAAGTAATAAAAGAATCAGATGGTTCACAAATCAACAAACATCCAGTAGACTTACTTGAGTCTGAATATCCTCATATGACAGGAGAATTTAAAAGACTTCAAAGAATGCAGTATGAGACTTTCTGCAGGAAACAGCTAGACTACGGCCCAGGAAACATTTCTGTAGGCACAGATCTAAAAACTGAAGAAGATGTCAAATTATCGCTAACAGGCCTTTGGTTTCGTATGAATGATAAAATTCAAAGGTTAAAAACTTTATTGATGAGCAATAGAGGCTCATTTGTGAAAGACGAGCCAATGGAAGATGCTTATATGGATGTCTCAAATTACGGCATAATGGCAACAATTGTAAAAAATAGAAAGTGGGGTAAGTAATGCCAAGAGGAAGAAAAAAGAAATATGTAAGGCCAATGATTGAATGTGATTGTGACCATTGTGGAAAATCACTGGAATATCCTTATGTACACATCAGCCTAGAAAGAACAGGTTTCGGTGGATTTAAAAAGCCTGTAAAAGGTGAACCTGTAGTTGGAAATAAAGACCTACCAGGTGCAGTTGTAGGTTATTATTGCAATCTAGCTTGTCAGAGAGAGACATTGTAGTGGAAAGAATAAGCTGGTCACAAGTACAAATTTACACACAGTGTCCGTTCAAATGGAAACTCAATTATATAGATAAGAATAGAAAATTCACAGATTCTATATACACTGTTTATGGTAAAGCAGTACATGAAGTATTACAACATTATCTTACTGTAATGTATGACAAGTCTATTAAGGAAGCTGATGAAATAGACATGCCAAACATGCTTGTAGATAAAATAAAGCACTTCTATGGTGAAGGTGTTAAGAATGCAGATGGCGAACATTTTTCTACACAGTCACAACTAACTGAATTTTGTGTGCAAGGTGCTAAAGCTCTAGATTGGTTTAAGAAAAATAGAGCTAATTATTTTGCAAAAAAGAATTGGGAATTATTAGGAATAGAAGTGCCAATAGATGATGAGTATAATGGTGTAGGTGTGTTAGGTTATATCGATGTTCTCATGCGAAATACAAAGACAGGTAAAATTAAAGTTATCGATCTTAAAACATCAACTATGGGTTGGAAAAAAGAAAAGACAGATCCAATGAAAAGAGGTCAGCTTTTATTTTACAAGAAGTTTATTGCAGATAGATACAATGTAGATATTTCAATGGTTGATGTTGAATTTATTATTATCAAAAGAATTGTATGGGATAAAGGTGACTGGCCAGTAAAATGGATACAGAGATTTGAACCTCCTTCAGCAGGTGTATCTATTAATAGAATTTTTAAACAAGTTGACCTATTTATTAGTGAATGTTTTAATAAAGATGGAAGTTATAAAACAGACGGTAATTTTGAAAAGCTTGGCGTCAACACTAAATGTAAGTGGTGTGAATTTGCAAAGTCGCCAGAAATATGTGATAAGGGAAAAGCATGATACCAATAGTAAGAATCCCAGGTGATTTTATATTAACAGAATATCGAGATCCAACTTGGCAAATAATTGAAGAGACAATTGATAGTGTTAAAGAAGTAATATTGTGTATTTATTGTAACGATCAAAAAGATATTATCAAAATAGCAAACTATGTTAATGATCATGATAATAAATTAAAGATAAAAACACTAATTCAGCTGAAAGACGTAGATAAAAATAATAGATATTTCTTAGATGTCACAGAAGGAAGATCAAAATCAAGATTTCAAATACAAAATACAACAGTAGAAGGCATAATTAACGCAATGGTCTTCTTAAAAAGCCACTTTAACTTCTTAGACCGTGATAAAAAGATAAAAAGTCAAAAGAGAAATGACTCTCCTGATCACGATATATATAAAAAATAAGCTTTTTCATGTGCAACTCGATATATATTATAGATTAATATATACTTAAAGGACGTTACAATGAAGAACAACGATTTTTGGAAGTTAACATCAATAAAAGTACTAGTTGAATTATATCAAAAATTCAGAGTTGACAGTAAAATAGATCATGTCACACTACAAAAATTAGTAAATAGATCAATGTATTTGTACCTAAATGATAAGTCGTTTAGAGATACAATTCGTGATGTTAATGAATTAAGCGAAAACTATAAAAAAGGTTACTAAATGCATAAGATAGGAGATATTCGTAACGGATACGAAGTGCTCCCAAAAGATAAACGCAAAACAGTATTGCTACTGTCAGATGACTTAAGAATGACTTCTGGTGTTGGTAATATGTCACGTGAATTTGTTTTGGGAACATGTCACTATATAAACTGGGTTCAAATTGGTGGAGCGATATCACACCCAGACAACGGCAAAGCAATTGATATGAGTCAGGATATTTCTGAAAGAACCGGTGTTCCGGATGTAAACTTAAAAATACATCCAACAAATGGTTATGGAAATCCAGATTTAGTCAGGCAGTGCATGAATTTTTATCCACTAAACGGAATAATGATATACACAGATCCAAGGTTTTGGGGCTGGCTGTTTCAAATGGAACATGAAATTAGGCAAAACATACCGATAATGTATTATAACATATGGGATTCACTCCCTTATCCAATGTGGAATCAGAAATATTATGATTCTGTAGATGCATTGTTTAACATCTCAAAGCAGACAGTTAACATTGTTAAGAATGTTAGATCATCATATGAAGACTGGCAAGTAACTTACATACCTCATGGAATAAACACAGATGATTACTTTCCGATTGATGAATCTTACGAGCAGTATGATAAGTTTTTAGAGTTTAAAAAAGATGCTACACAAGGTAGAGATAAAGAATTTGTTTTATTCTATAATGCAAGAAATATAAGAAGAAAACTAGTCGGTGATATTGTTTATGCTTATAAAACATTTTGTGATTCTCTTACAGAAGAAGAAGCTGCAAAATGTTTGTTGCTCTTACATTGTGCTCCTGTTGATGAAAACGGTACAGACTTACCAGAGCTCTGTAGAAATCTAGCACCAGGATATGACGTAGCATTCTCAGGTGGCAAATTAGAGCGTGAACAAATGAACTGGTTGTATAATTCAGCAGACTGCTCAATACTGGTTAGTTCAAATGAAGGGTTTGGATTGATGGGAACAGAAACATTGATGTGTGGTGTACCATTAATTGTAAATGTTTCTGGCGGTATGCAAGATTACTGTGGATTCAAAAAGGAAGATGGATCATATCTAACTGTTGATGATTACACAACTGAATGGGGTTCTAATCATGACGGTCGTTATAAAGATCACGGTGAATGGATATTTCCAGTATGGCCAAGCAGCAGATCTCTTCAAGGTTCACCAGCAACACCCTACATTTCAGATGACAGACCCGACTGGCAAGATGTTGCAATACAAATTAAAAAAGCATGGTCAGAACGAGGTGAAAAGCTTCAAGCAAAAGGTAAAGCAGGCTATGAATATGTGACTAATCCAGAGTTTGGATTCACAGCTTCTGAAATGAACAGAAGATTTATGGAACACATGGACACTGTATGGGAAAACTTCAAGCCCAGACAGAGAGTTATGATTGATAATGCAACAAAATGGGATTATAAACTACCTAAATGGAACGGATTAACTATGACGAAGGAGATATAATGAAGCCAACGGTTTTAATAACAGCACCTGTCGCAACAAGATCTGGATACGGTGCAAGATCAAGAGATGTCGTAAGAGCAATTCTTGCAACAGGCAAATATAATGTAAAAGTTTTCGCTGTCCCATGGGGTGCGACACCACAGAATGCGCTCGTAATGGACGAACCAAAAGATAAAGCTATAATCGACGTAATTGTCAAAGATCAAAACGAGGTAAATACGCAGCCCGATATTCATATACACATTGTTGTTCCAAATGAATTTCAACCAGTAGGAAAATATAATATTGGAATAACAGCTGGACTAGAGGCAACAGTGATACCTCAAAGCTGGATTGAAGGCTGTAATAGGATGGATCTTGTGCTGGCTAGCTCTAAGTTTAGTGTTGAAGTAATGGAGCAGACAGTTTACAAAAACGAGCAAGGTCAAGAATTAAAAATTCAAAAACCATTAGATGTTTTATTCGAAGGCGCAGACACAGAAATATACCACAGAAAAAAGTCCGGTGATGAATATTCAAAAGTCCTAGTTGACGCTATGGATCAAGTAGAGACAAGTTGGAATTTCCTTTTTGTAGGCCACTGGCTCCAAGGCAGTATCGGAAAAGATAGGAAAGATGTAGGAAATTTAATAAGAACATTCTTCACAGCTTTCAGAAACAATAAATCAACAGGACTAATATTAAAAACATCAGGCGCTTCACCTTGTATGATGGATAGAGAAGACATGCTGAAGAAGATTAAAGATGTAAGATCACAATGTGGTATACCTGCATCACAGCTGCCTAATGTTTATTTATTACACTGTGATTTATTCGATGATGAAGTAAACGATCTTTATAATCACCCTAAAGTTAAGGCGCATGTTACGTTTACACATGGCGAAGGCTTTGGAAGACCGCTACTAGAGGCATCTCTTTCAGGTAAGCCTGTTATTGCACCTAATTGGAGTGGTCATACAGACTTTTTAAATAAGAATAATTCATCACTCATACCGGGTGGACTAGTAAAAGTTGAAAAAGAAAGCTTACAAGAAAACATATACGTTGAAGGACAGCAGTGGTTTCAAATTGATTATAGGGCAGCTGGACAAAAGATGCTTCATATAAGAAAAAACTTAAAGACATATAAAAATAAAGGTATGAAGCAGATGATGTATAACACTTCTAAGTTTAGCTTTAAGTCAATGGTGACAAGGTTAGATAAAATATTAACTGAGCACTTACCAACATTTACAGAAACAGTTGTACCAAAGATTAATTTACCAAAGTTGGAGAAGGCATAATATGGAAAGAGTTGTAAAATGTGGAAACTGCGGTGATAATGATAACTGCTTTGAAGAAGTTCAAGAATTTAGCAGTTATATGTGTTTTCAATGTGGCTTTATGAGTGATGCAAGATTTAATGAAGAATATGACAGTGACGCTTCTAAAGACATGGCAATTGTTATGAATCAAATGAAAAAGTTTGATGATGAAAGACAAATATGGTGGTACCCATCTGTTGTCAATATGGGAAAGCTAGGCATGATTTATCCAGAGCCAATAGACGTTGATGAAGAAAATGGCAAAGTAAAAGACTGGGTTTGGAAATACGCAAAAGTTGTCCCTGTCGAAGAAGGTGATACAGATGCTGAAGGCTATGAATCAAAACTTGATGTAGATAATGCAATGACGTCTGATAAGAATGATTTCCTCTCAGCAATAAGAGAGATGGGAATAACTAAGGATCTCAGAGTTGAAAAGAGCTAGTTGGGCATCAATACAGCCAGGTCAGATATTAGACTTTAATTATCAGGGAAAGCTCCCTGGTGCAAAATTAAGAAAGCGTAGATGTCTTATACTCAATGAAAGACATATGTACAAGAGAAAAAAAGACGGAAGACTTGTTCGATTAGTACACACACTTCAGCTTTCTGCAACACCTCAAAAAAGAGGTGAAAGAGTTATGAGTTTAAAAGAACAAAGTAAATTGATAAGCAGTATGGGGCTAATAAGAGAAGTAGATGACAAAACTTATGATGTACTTATGACTGGAAATCCTAGACAGATGTGGCCAAAAGTAAAGAAAGCGATAGATGTGCTTCCTTTAAAAGTTTATAAGACTTTTTCTTGGCATATGCTCACAAGATACGCAGTCTTTGTCGCTGAAGATCTTGAGTTTGATAGATTAACGAGGAAAAAAATATTAGACTACATTCCCGAACCAAGGATAAACGAAGACAATATTTAAAATGAAAATAAGTTACGCTGTTACAACACACAATGAACACAAAGAAATAAAAAAGCTAATCCCTTTTATATTAGAACACAAAGACCCTGAAGACGAACTTGTAATAATAGATGATCATTCAGACTACAAGACTTGGCGCATTTTTGATGAATACATACATGAGCCAAAACACAATATAATATTTGAAGAGCACGCCCTCTATAGCGATTTTTCAGTACACAAGAACTTTATGAATAGTAAATGTAACGGTGACTGGATCGTAAATATTGATGCTGATGAAATACCAAGTGAGTTCTTAATAAAAAATATAAAAGCTCTAATACAGACAAATCCAGAAATAGAATTGTACTGGGTGCCAAGGATAAACACAGTTGAAGGCCTTACAAACGATCACATACAAAAGTGGGGTTGGAGAGTTGATGAAAGAAAGAGAATAAACTGGCCAGATCCACAACAAAGAATTTATAAAAATGCAGAACACATAAAGTGGACAAAGCCTGTTCACGAAAGATTAGTAGGCGCAACCAAAGATGCATTTTTACCGTTTGAAGAACAATGGGCACTTAAACACCCAAAAAATATAATAAAACAAGAAGAACAAAACAAACATTATGAGAGGATAATGAGATGAAGAAAGCATTAATTACAGGCATAAACGGAATGGACGGCAGCTATCTTGCCGATTTGTTACTTGAAAAAGGTTACAAAGTCTATGGGTTAGAAAGAAGAACAAGCAGTAAAAATAGAGTTAATACATCACACCTCGAAGGTAGGATAACATTTGTAAAAGGGGATCTTGCTGATCAAAATTCTTTAGCGAGAGTTTTAAGAGAATCAGATCCAGATGAAGTTTACAGTTTAGGCGCACAGTCTTTTGTAGGTGAAAGCTGGAACACACCAGAACAAACAGGCGATGTGACAGGTATTGGAGTACTCAGGCTGTTAGAAGCAATAAGAGAATACGGAAAAAAGATTAAATTTTATCAAGCTTCAACTTCTGAAATGTTTGGTAAGATGGAAAACTTTGCAAACGAAGATACTAAGTTTCATCCTAGATCACCTTACGGTGTTGCAAAATTATACGGACACTGGATCACTATAAATTATAAAGAGTCTTATGATATGTTTAATGTTAGTGGAATATTATTTAATCACGAATCAGAAAGAAGAGGAATTGAATTTGTAACCAGAAAAATAACAGATGGAGTTGCTCAAATATACCACGGCAAAAAAGATATTATAACACTTGGAAATCTAGACGCAAAAAGAGATTGGGGATACGCACCTGATTATGTTGAAGCTATGTGGCTGATGTTACAAAATGACAAGCCAGAAAGCTATGTAATAGCAACAGGTATAATACACACTATAGGCGATTTCTTGGATGTTGCATTTCAAAATATAGGAGTTACAAATTGGGAAAAACACGTCGTCCAAGATCCTGCGTTTATGAGACCTGCAGATGTTCAATATCTTGCAGGCGATAGTTCCAGAGCAAGGAGAGAACTAGGCTGGGAGCCTAAAGTAAACTTTGATGAAATGATAGAAAGAATGGTAAAGAACGATATAAATTTACACGAGGAGTAGAATATGTTTTGGCCCTTAATGAAAGAAATCATAACAAAAGAACACAAAGAAGTTCTAACAGATTTTATAACAAACAACAGTAGATTAACAAATGGACCTAAAGTTGCAGAGTTTGAAAAGCAATGGTCAGACTGGCTAGGTGTAAAACACTCATTGATGGTATCATCAGGCAGCACTGCAAATTTTCTACTATTAGCAGCATTAAAAGAGCTTTATAAAATACCTGACGGTGCGAAAGTATTAGTTCCATCGATGACATGGGTGACAAATATATCACCAGTTTTTCAATTGAATATGGAGCCAATCTTTTGTGACGTAGATTACAAGACATTTAGCTTTTGTAAAGACCACTTAAAAAAGATAAAAGAAAAACATCCATCAATTGGCATGATATGGATAACACACTTACTAGGAATAGCAGCAGATACAAAGACATGTAGAGAATTATGGCCAGGTGCCCTGATTGCAGAAGACGTATGTGAATCACACGGTGTTGAAGTTGATGGTGTTAAAGCAGGTTCTGGAGATTATACACAAGGTGGGACATTTAGTTTCTATTTTGGACACCACATGAGTACAATAGAAGGCGGTATGGTTTCAACAAATAACTTTAAACTTTATAATCTGATGAGGGCAAAAAGATCACATGGCATGGTGAGAGAAATGTTCGAACCAGAAAAATCAAAATACATCAATGATTATAAAGAGATACATCCAGCATTTCTATTTGTAACAGATGGTTATAATTTTAGAAGTACAGAATTAAATGCTGTCTTAGGAATGGAACAATTAAAAGATTTAGACGAATGGATAAAGATTCGAAAAGATAATCTAGATAAATTTATGAATATTCTTTCTAGCTACCCTTACATATTTAATTCTAATATTGAAACAAAAGGTAACTCAAGCTTTGCACTTCCTTTTCTTTGTAAA
>Ga0181394_1001491_pt1 | contig 10022 bp, 2 predicted proteins | sample 17SPOviralmetaG_FD_130123 | JGI IMG/M metagenome (GOLD analysis project Ga0181394, IMG submission 130123) | Marine viral communities from the oligotrophic San Pedro Time Series (SPOT) site, San Pedro Channel, CA, USA - 17 SPOT_SRF_2010-11-23 | ecosystem: Environmental > Aquatic > Marine > Strait...
CTGACTCGTAAACATAATCGTTACCATCAGGTCGTGACTGAAAATCGTAAGGTGATTTAAACTTAACGTCAGTAGACATAGGTTTAGAAGTAAAATCTTCTATACCAAGGCTTTTAGCTATAGCATTGTCAAGTTGTTCTTCTTGTGATATAGGCTGTCTATCTAATAATACATTAGACTGATCTACTTCAATTATTTGATCTGCCGAAGAAGTATCTTCTTGACCCAATTTTGATGTAAAATCCTGTGTAGAATCCTGCTGAGTCTCTTCCAACATTGAAGAAGTAGCTTCTTGTATGTCTTTTTTTTTTACAGCATTTAAAAACGAAGACTCATCTACATCATTAGAAAAAGACCCATCAACTGAAGACATATATTTATATATTTCTTTAGCATAAGAATCATCTTGCATTTTAGATTTAAATGTTTCTATGTCAACGTCTCCAGAAAATGTACCGTCTTGTTTTGTGATAAAGTCGTATACGTCAGATAAATAATCTTCCATTTTTTATGTTTTATTGTGGTCTAGGTGCTCCACCACCTGTAGTTGTTGATTCTTCTTTATTGTAAGCCCCCTGTTTATTTATAGATAAAGAATTATACCATCTCTTTGGTACAGGTCCTAGTAGTCTACTGTCAATATTATCTATAGGTACAGATATTTCTAGAACCATAGATCCTTTACTACCTGAACCATCATCTGTAGCTTTTTTACTTACTTGTATAGAATATATACCATACATGTTTGTATGATCTTCTGATATAGCTACCTGAGATAATTTACTCTTTATCTTGCCACCACTAAGTTCTAATTGCTTTAAAATATATTTTTTAGCAAGTTCAGAGTCAATACCAGAGTCACTAGAAACTTGCATGTTGTTTAATGTAGGTGGTGTAATATTGTGCTCGCCTCCAACATTTTGAGTAAAGTTAAAATCTGTAAGCATTCTTCCATGATCACCATACTTGTTCTCAGTAAAGTTTTGACTAGAAGACATTCTTTCCCAATCAGCAATAGGATAAGCATCCTTGAATGGGTCCTCTTGTTTACCTTTGGTTTTTGTTTTAAACCCTTCATTAACCATAAAAGGATTTGTTTCTATTTTAGCTAAATAATCTAAATATTCGTTAGACAATTCTTTGTCAAAATCATCAGACTTAGGGTCAAGCTGCGTAAGTATAGGGCTATTTTCGTCAGTTGTTAGTTTACCTTTTTTATCTCTAAAAAACAAAACCATTCTTAACTCATTATTATCTACTGCGTTAAAATAAGCTTTTTCTCCTGAAGGAGTTTCAAATACTCCTTTGTTATTAAACTTTAACTCATTTTTATAGGATGTATACACTGCATTTTTAGCCTCATCACTCCAACCAATCATTGTTTTTTTACCATCATCGCTATCGTAAAGCTCAGAACTAGTTCCTTTACCTTTATAGCTATCAACTATTCCTTGACCTAAAGATGTTTCTTCTCTAACTTTATATAAAGATCCATCAGTATTATTGTAATAATATGCTTGTGCTTCTTCAGCAGACATCTCACCAGAGTTAACTAATGGTGTAATGTAATCAAGTCTTCTTTCAAACTCATACCTACCATCTTCATTTTTAACATAGTTAGCTTGGTCAAGAGCAGCACCACCCTTAGAAACATTAAGCATATTTGCTTCAAAGTTATTAGTTATATCAGCAAGAATAGCATTTTGATTTTTAATATTGCTTTCTATAATTGCTTTCTCAGCAAAGTTATCAGGATTATTACTAACGTAATTTATATAGTCTTCAGTAGATCTTTGTGTCGCAGGGCTAAAACCTCCAACTGATGGAGATCCAAAGTCTTCATATTTAGGAGCATTTCTTCTTGCGTTCTCCTTTCTTCTCATTGCAAGATTTTCTTGCTGCATCTTTAACTGCTCTTGTTGCATAGCAAGAGTTTTTCGAGCTGCCTCTTCTTTTAATAAGTCACGATTGTTTTTAAGAACTTGTCCTGTAAAAAATAAACCTTCCCCAGCCATAATTATGATTTTAATTTAGAAGCCATACGTTTCAAGTATCCACCTATATTCAAATCTCCACCCATAATTCCTTTCTCACGTCTTTTAGCAAAAGCTTCTTCTTTTCTTTTAGGAGCACTTTTTTTTCTGCTTTCAGCATACTTAACTAAAAATTCACTTTCTTTATCTGTAAGATTTAACTCTTCTCTAGCTATGTCAACATAGTCTGGAGCTGCTGGACTACCATAGTAATCTTTTCTCATTACATATTTCATTATCTTAGCAGCTTTATCTTTTGGTATAGCATCTGATGATATTGTAGCACCTTCTTGAGCCATTTCTTCATCATCTCCACCAATAGTATTACTATCGTACTTAGCAACTAAATCTTTCATTAAGTCAAAAGCAGAATCTTTATCTTCATTTTGTAAAGCCATTCTAATATCGTCTACATCGTCTGGAGGTAATATTAACTCTCCTCCTGTTGCTTCACCAATCTTCTCGCCATCTTGTACCATGTCAATAGGATTGTCTTTATGGTCAAACTTTCCAGGGGTAACTCCACCCTCTTCAGCATCTATCTTACCACCTTTAGCCATAGAAGCTACTCCACTTAAAACATCTTCAGCTCCTCCAAATATATTCTGAGTCCCAGCAGCTTTCTCACCCCTTATACCTTCAATCTCTTGTCCTGCTACAGCTAGCCTCTGACCCTCTACAGATCTCTGTTCTTGAGATAAGTTTTGCATAGCTCTACGTCTAGCCTCATCCTGCATACCCATAAGGTTTGTTCTCTGTCTAGCAGCTTGACCTTCTAAAGCTTGAACTCCTGCTAAAACATTTCTAGGATCTTTACTTAAAGCACCCATAGCAGAGGCTCTATCAGCAGCCTGTTGTTGCTGCATTCTTTCTATATAACTTTGGTCTATAGGCTCATCAGCCATCTGTTGAGTAGCTTGACTTACACCCATTTTTAATCTATCCTGATCGAAATCTTTCTGAGCTTTTCTAGCTCTACCAGCTTGGATAGCTCCATAAGCCATCTTACCTAAACCTAAAGCTGCAGTAGCAGCACCAGCAATAGCTTTCTTAGATTTTTTCTTTTTATTATACTTGGGGTAATATGCCATAATTTTGAATTTTTACAAATGTACTAATTTTTTTTTATTATTTATCACTAAGTTCGCTCTTGTCTACATCAACGCTAGCTCCATAAAGGTTATGCTTATACTTAGACTTATAAGGAGTGTCTTTATCAGTAGATAAGGTTGTCATCATATAACTACCCTTCATCTTCTCTCCCTCTACCTTTCCGTCTTTAACAACGAATAAGAATCCATTAAAGGTTTCCTCTGAATAGTTGTTTGATATAACAAAGCCAATAGAAGAATTAGAAATAGAGTATGGATAACCTAAGAATACAGTAGAGCCATCAAGTCTCTGAAGATATAATTTATAATCTGTTGGTAAAACAAGACCACTATCTATGTTTGTACTTTTTTCACAAATAAAAACATTTCCAATTGTGTATATTGATGATGTTACATCAGATATAATATTACCATCTCCTTCATCATACATTAAATACTCAGCACCAACAATCATTTGATTTGGCTTAATTGTCTGTCTAATTGGTACAACATCAAAAAATGTATCTGCAGTAAATGTTCTAGTAATTGACTCACTAGATCCTTGATAACTACCAATTTTACCAACACCAAAGAACTCAGATCCATCACCACGATCTTCTCCTGAAAAAGTATACCCTGCACGTGTAGACTGTACTTCCTCCATAGACGATACAAAAGGAATGCTAGAGTAGTGAATACCTTCCTTAGTTTTGTAATCTAAAACCTCCATGTGAGTTTTGTCACATAACAAGTTAATCTGATCATCTAAGTATAATATAGTATTAGATATTACAGACCTTACTATTCTTAAAACACCTAAGTAAGAGCCAAAATTATCAATACCATATATCTTTACAATATCACCCTTCTTAACATCTTTAAAAAACTTAGTGTTAACACCTTGAATGATAGCTATATCTTGATTCTCATTAAGATTTTGAATGAGTCCGTCAACACGTCTATATCCAATTTCTGTGCTTATAGTATTCTCATAAGCTTCTTTAAACCCATTAGTTGGACCTTGAACAGTCTGTCCTATGTTTGTATACATAGAAGTAAACCACTTACTATCACCCTCTAAAGTTATAGAGTTATAAGCCTTTACAGCTGAAGGTTCTGCGTTAAATGGAAACTGTATTGTAGAGGCATACTGAGTGCTATACAAATTATTATATAGATTCTGATAATTATTAGGGTTAGTCATAGATAAATCTGTATAGTATCTATCAGTAAGGTTATGCTTAAATAATCTACCTTCTTCAAACCCTATAAACTGTCTTCCTACTCTACCATAAAACTCTGGGTAGAAAGTATAGAAAGATGTCCACCTATTAGTTCTCTCATTAAAAGCTATAGTCTTAGCGTCATATATTTTTGTAGCCTCATTATTTTGAAACTTATCTCTATACGAGTCCCATAAAACAGACTCTTCAGACCACCTTCCTTTTGAACTAAATATATCAGGGAAGGTAACTATATACTCATCATACTTAGCATCATATCCAGCAACAATCTTAAATATACTTCCTCGTTGATTTTCAGGGTCATTCATCACATAGACCTCCCCAATATCTCTAAAGTAATCTCTCATACCATTATCAGAAATTACTGTAAGACCATCAGCAGACAACCTTAATACAGCACCCCTCTTAATGTCAACAAAGTAAAACTTGTTATTGAACTTAACTACACTTTCAGGCTGAATACAACAACCATACTCTCCAGCATACAGGCTAACATAATCATCTATAACGTTTGTTGATAGAGATACTAAGCCCTCTCCAGAGGCAGTATTAAGTATATCTTTACCTACAAGAACTCTACCTACCTTATTCTCGTGGAATATAATCAAGTCAGTATCTTTTGTATTTAAAGACTGTATAGAACCAAAGTCCTTGTTGTAATCATAGTAAGGACTATTAGCTAAGTTAAAGCTAGATAAACCATTTATAGACGCAGTGCTAGAGTATGTCTCTGAGTAGTATACAGAAGCTTCTAACCTTCTTTCTCTTGCGTTTGTACTTATAACATTTATTCTACCTTTACTATAGTGATTAGTCTGGTGGAAATCATTAAGGTAATAATCCTCAGGGAAGAAGGTCTCGTTAGACGCTCCATTATTAGTTGTACCCATATTTCTTGGCTTAAGGTAAACATCACCACCCTCTATTGTTAAGACAGCAGGAACTGAAGAAACTTCTAAATTCAACCCTTGATTAACAGAATAGTCAGAGTTTTGAGCAGAATCACCAGAGTGAGACCTATTGAATTTACCTGCGTTTATTATAGGTCTTTTATCTCCTATCTCATAGTAAACCATACTATCTTCAGGTAAAGTTTTCTTAGGTCTATATATCTCAACGATAAGGTTTTCATAACCACTACCATCTAAAGAGAATCCTGTATGAGCTATACTTACTGTACCACCTCCAGAATGATTTACTGCTGTTTGCTCAGGATCATTAACTCTAATATAGAATCCTGAAGTATTACTAGTTATAGTTCCTATAGGAGAATCCTCATCTCCATCAACATAAAGATCATCACCAGCTATTTCTAAATCTACATAATCTGTAAATTTTTGTCTTCCATTTCCAGAATCAAAACTTATAAATCTTACTCTATCTCCCTTAACAAAATTATATTCTAATTGAGAGTTAGTAGACTCATTATAACTCCAGTTTTCTCCTTTTAAAGACTGAAGACTCAAGTACATTTGTTTATCGTTATTATCACCAGCTATAACATTTACAACAGTCATCTGTATAAACTCATCAACAGTAGTATTACCTGTGTAGTACATCTGATAGTTTGTAGCCCATAAAGGTGGTTTGTTATATATTTCAAGAATTAACCTAGAGCTAGTACTTAATTCAGGACCTTCAGTCTCTGTATAAAATGGATTGTAAGGTCTAGTACCATTTATCTTTTGATTATTTATTTCTACACCATAATCAGGACCAGCATTAACAAATGAACATCTATTTGTCTCGTCAAAGTAAGCTATACCAAAATTATGAAAAGCTCCTGTCTTAAAGGAAGATAAACCTAAATCTCCAGATATGAGGTTTGATAAATTGTTAGGTTTAAAATCTGAATCTTTATCCCATTCTATTAAAGACCAAGAAATATTAGGTGTTTGATTTTCAGTATTGTATTTAAACGTTATTTGTAAAAGTTTTGTAGAACTGTCATAGCTTGAGCTTGAAACAGTTCCAGTACCTCCAATACCTCCTGGTGTAAACTGAAGATTTAAAACGTGAGTTGCTAAACTTTCTCCTACAAAGTCTATGTCAATTTCACCACTAGCATTATATGGAGGAGCGTTAAAAGTTCCATTTCTATTTATTTCTCCAGCTCCACCAGTATCTTTCGTAAAAGTCCAAGAATAATCTATAGTAATAATTTGATTTCTATCAGGTAGTAAGTTTAAGTTTCCTAAGTACCACTTTTGCGTATGTTTTGTATGACCACCACTACCTTCTTGATTAAGAATATTAGTACCAGTACCAAAATCAAATAACTCTCCATCAATATCTGTCCAACCACCTACACTTGACTCATCAGAAGTTGGTAAACTTTGAGTGGAACTTGTTAAAGAAGAATTATTATCTGATTTAAACTTAGAAAAAGCTACAATCTTAGTGTTATCATACCCCTCTAAAACGTTACCATAAGCTAATCTATTATTTGATAGTATAGTTTGTGCCTTAGCTAATTTTGGTACAGCATCAAACAACTTGTCTGAATCAGACTTATCAACAAAAGGATATATACCATTATTATAAAAAGGTATAACTGAGGTTGTATTTTCCTCACTATATTCAAAAGCACTATCAGCTATAAGTTCATTCTTTAATCTTTTAAGGTGTTTTATAAAGTCGTTCTGAATAGTATCTACTAAGAAGAACTCTCCATCATTACCCTTTCTAGCTACAATCTCTATAGTATCAACATCTGATATAGTATCATCGTAATGAACATTAAGCATATTAGCCATAGAATTATAATCCTCAGCATTTACAGCTGAGTTCAAAGCAAACATAGGATCTATATTAATGTCTGATATAGCACTATAAGAAGTCATTTCTTCGTCTACATGCAGATACCTATACTTAAACTGGAATAGGTTGTCTAGTATGTTATTTGTAGCAAAACTAGAATTTGAATCTGGAATAACTAGTGGTCTATGTTCAGGCTGATGTTTTATAACATCAAAATATTTACTCTTCTCGTGGTAAGAACCATAGCTAATAAGAGGTGAATAAGCCTTCTCTTCTCCTATAACATTTGATGGGTCAGCATAAAGTATCTTACCTCTAACAGCTGTTGATGATCCTGCCCATGGACAATCAGTTATTATACCTACAGCATTTTGATCTCCAAACTTAACAGGGTTTCTTATAGCTGATGACGCAGAATCCTCAACGTAGTTAGTCTCTAACTGAATGGTAGCACCATTTATAGAGTTTATCTGATAGTAGTAAGGAAAACCATTATCAGCTTGTATACCTATAAAGTCTCCTACAAAACTATTTAAGCCATGATTTGGAGATGAGGCAGTAATAGTGCTACTACCATCACTTACAGTAAAAGTAATTCCTGTAAATGGTTTTCTAACTATGCCAAGAACTTTAGAGTAACCATTTATACCTATAATATTTGGGTTACCTATAGTCTGTGATACTTGAGCGTATATATGATCACCTGCCTTGAAAGGGTGATTATTTTGTCCAGTACCTATGAAGACAGTACTAACCTGACTCTTATAATAGAAGTCTTTAAATATAAACTTAGGATTAGTTATATTTCTTTCGTTCTGCTTTCCTAACTCAACATTTATTTTTCTAGGTCTGTTAAGGTTATCTGTAAAGTATAAAATATCATCTACCTTGTCTACTCCTGTTATCAAGTGTGAAGCACTAAAGTTTAATATATTATTCTCTTCAAGGCTACTAGATGGTCTATCATCCTGATAAACTGTCTCTATAGAGTCTGACATTAAGTCGTACTCTAGTATGCAGTCGTATTTTTTAGTACCCTCTTGGTTAACTACAAAGTAGTAAAGCTTATTATTTGGCTTATCTTCATATGTACCTATACAGGTGTAACCTAAAGATAGTATTGGCTCTACATGACTTGCAGCCTTTAAAGGATTTTTTACAATCCTTCTAGAGGCTCCAGTGTAAGCTCTTGAAGTGCTTAAGAATGAAGATCTACCCTGCTCAGATGCTAAAGATGTTTTTTCCCCTAAAAGGTTTATATCTACTGCTGGAGTATCCTGCCCTGGTGTAACTTTTTTAATACTAACATTCCTAAGCCACCCTGAAAAACCATAAGCATCACTTGCTGTAGCTTGAGCTGCATAAAATCTTATTATATCTGCATTATATTCTGCTCCAGTTCTTATTCTTACTCTTAAAGGGTTATTATCACCATAATTTAAAGAATCATTACTAATATCTTCGTAAGTTACACTATTACTTAACATCATATTAGTCCCTCCCCAACCCTCAGATATTACAGTGTTTTTTGTTTGAGGAGTTAAACCACTTCCTAAGTCAACCTTAATACCTTCAAGTTGATAACTTTTAAACCAAGTTTTGAACTCTATCTCGTAGACAGTATTAGGTTGTAAATCTAGAACAGATCTTGTTAAAAAGTGATCATCTTCAACCTCATCGTTGTCTGAAGAAGAACCCCAACCAGTACTACTATTAAAATTCCAATTACCATTTGAACTAAAACCACCATTATTATTTTCGGTAATTCCAGTGCCAGGCAGTATGTTATCTTCTAAAGTTCCATAGTTTGGCACAGGGTCATCACTAAAAATATGCCAGTTAATTGTAGAACTAGAAAGAATATCAGTTATAGATCCTATATTATTAAGTACTCCAAATTCCCAACCTGAAGGTCCAGAAAGGACTGTAACGGTGAATTTTAAACCATTATCTATATCATTACCTAGATTATCTTGAAAACCTTGACCTGAAATATCACTCTGAGAGATGCTACCTGAGGTTAAATTAAAGTTTTCTATCGTAAGCTTTAGTACTGCAGGGGAACTATCTGGTATTGCTATAGTCTTGTAGTGGGAGTGAGGTATGGCAGATATATTTAAATGCTGAGCGTCTCCATCTCCAAAATTATGACAACTATTAATTATTATTTGTCTATAAGCACCATATGTTGCATTATCTAATAAATCTACAACATAGTTTTCTTCGTCCCAATCTGAATATCCATTAACGTCTTGATTTCTTAAATAAAGTTTATTGCTAGAATCAAAACTAATATTGTCATGACTTTCTCCATAAACAACAAAGGTGTACGTATCATGAACTGTTTGAGTGGTTGCAGGATTATTAGCTAAATTTTCAGCTGCAAGTATCAATGCGTCTATCTGTTGTTGAATAGAGTTTGATGACTCAGTATAATCTGCTGTCTGATCCAAAACAGTTTGAGCAGTTGTAGTGGCTATAGTGTTAATATCCAATTGAGCATCTGCTACAGTACCTCCAGTAACCGTAGTAATAGTACTAGTCAAAGCTTCTATAATACCAAGAAGGTTCATAATATCCATTTGATAACCAACACTCTGATTAAAAACAGATTCTACTGAAGAAAGACCTGTAGAAGAACCATTAGCAAACCCAGCAGAAAAAATTTCACCTGATGTAATATCTACAGAAGCAATACCTTCTGCATAAGCAGTTGGTGTAGCATCAGCAACCCCAGCAGCAAAACCCAATTGATATGCTTCATCTTCTATAGCTTGGTTGTCAGTTGTAATATCTAAAGTTAACACCTGAAATAGTAAGTCGTTAATTTGAGATGCAAAATCAGAGAATATTCCTCCATTTATATTGACTCCATCAGGAACTTTTATTAGTGA